>WLWI01000992.1_pt1 | contig 24871 bp, 17 predicted proteins | sample 6701501 | NCBI WGS metagenome assembly WLWI01 (sample SAMN12718690, study PRJNA515312) | sponge metagenome | isolation source: marine sponge | host: Mycale hentscheli | place: New Zealand: South Island, Marlborough, Capsize Point | collected 2014-11-01 | reverse complement strand
TAATGACAGCACAGGAAAAGAAAAAGAAAAGGCTAAAATGAATTGCCAAAAGAAAAGCAGCAAAGAAGTTAAGAGATCCAGAAAGCATGCAGCTACAGATTGCCAATGGCTTCAATGCAAGTGTGACCAGTAGATACATTAAGACTGCATTGATTTTGAAGACTTTAGCTCTAGTGATCAGCTCTTTCCATTGTGCTAAATATGATTATAACATTTTCTCCACTACCAAATTAATTATTAACACAATATTCAATCTCCTATAATTAATTTCAGTTCATCTTCTTGTTATGTTCCATTCAAAAAAATACATTTTAAAAACCTTTCTATAGCTAATGATAATTTTAATGGCAAATGGTATTTAACCTGATGGTTGATGGTACATTCGCCCATTGCCTTCTTCTCAAAGACACTGCAGCCTGCTGAGACCAGGTACAGCAGTATAATTCTTGGCTATACCTGGCTATATGACACTTTCGACACTTCGTGGAAAGACACAGGTTCTTTGAGCTGACCGACCACAAACCCCCTCACTTATTCTCTCCAAGCTCCTTCGGAGACAAGCAAGACATTTAGACTTCATAGCACAATTCACAACAGACATCTGACATGTCAGTAGAGAAACTAATGTTCCAGTAGTCACAGGATGTTAATCGCTTAGTTATAGTTATTTCAAGTATTACAGTTTGTGACACTTTCGACACTTCGTGGAAAGACACGAGTTCTTTGAGCTGACCGACCACAAACCCCCTCACTTATTCTCTCAATCTCAATTCATTTTTAGTTACAAAAAAACGGCCAACTAAAAGCTCATTCATTTTAGTTTTAGCTAACTATTACAACACTACATAATAACCCAATGTAATTGTGTGCAGGAGACAGGAATTCTTCCTAGGGCTACACGTGTGGTTGGCTAGACAGAAAAATCTCTTCCCCTGGTATTCCGCCACCTGATACCTAACGCACACAGTTGATAAGTCACCAGCCCAATCTTATCAGGTATGAAACTTAGAGGAATGAATTGCATGGCTCCTTTCTTCACGTTATTTATTTGTTCCTTTGGAATCATGTACCACACGTGTTATTGAGAATAAATTATTAAAATACAGAAAAATTGTTTTCTTTTAGCTTAGAATTGTGACATAGCTAATCAGATAAATGACGTGAACGTCTAGACCAAGCTGGTAAGCCTTGTTACGAATCAATTTAAATAATTCAGCTGTTAAAGTTATTGCATGTTTCTTCACCAGCTAGCTTTTGCAATAAACATGGCTATCAAGTATTTTCAATTCACAAATAGAAAGTGTATGCAATAACTAGTTACATTAGTTAGCTGTGTGAAAGATAAAGCTCTAAACACTTTATTTTTGCTTGAACTAATTTCTGGTGATACCTGCAGAAAAAAAAGATATTTGTGGGAATGCCACCTAACAAAGTTACATTACATTAGACATACTCAATTTAGAATCTTAGTGCTATGTCTCTCTTCATCAGTAGTTTATATTCTGAGTTGGCAATTATAGTACTGGCAATTTTATGGGAACTTTTACCTTCTTCTATTCCTATGGTGAATCTAATTGAAGTTTCAGTGTTGTTTGGATGAAACAGATATTTTTCTTATCCATATGAAAGATGACAACAGGAGAATCTATAATGGCTGATCCAATTACTAGTTCCTAACACATGCTGATGTATACCTGTAATGAACTAGCTATAAGGGAGACAAACACATCCAGTTTAGTCACCTCAAACCAATGAAATCATCACTGAGAGTACAACCCTTGGACACATGAGGAACTTCTGTATATGAAAGTGAAACTGTTATGAATAATTAGACTGAGGTTTCTCGAGTCATTACTATGTCACCATTACGTCACTTTCTTTATCATTATATTTATTTATTTGTGCAATTATTCTTTTACACGTGATTCTGATTGAATTTTAAGAAACTAAATATATCAGATACATCAATATTTAAATTCTATAGACAAGAAATTGCTACTAAGTAGAAATACATCAACTACAAATAAAATAAAATTAAGAACAAACAGCACATTTCTTCATTATTTTCATGACCTATAGCAAGTATTCAAAAAATTGAAATGCTAAGTTTCATACACAAAAAAGTTGGTTTCAAATAGTCCTTTAATTTAAATGCTAGACTTTTAAGCTGTGGATTCACGTCCAGTAGAGTCAGAGTGTACTTGATGAGCTTTCTCAGCTGGTTGATTTTCAGTGTAATAACTTGGCTTAGCACGCAAACTAGCAGCGCAAGAGTTGTTAATTGGTGTGAAGTGGTACATGAATCGAAGTGACAAGAAGTGTTACAGTTGATATGTCTCTGAAGTTCCCTAGCCTTTACCACACTTCCCCCCTCTGAGACTGTAACTACGTTGATCAGGTGGTGGGCGATGATGAGTAGATCTACGAATAGGAGGTTTTGATCACACTGTTGTGGGGTATTCAGAATCAGCAAGGGCAGAGTTGGAGCACGTGCTGTTTCCTGAGTGTCTGGGCGTGTCTGTGGCACCTTTTCCATCCAATGCAGAAGGTGAGTATATGACAAGGGGAAGGTGAGAAGCTACTCTTTTGTGAACTGCATCAACTTGACGACAAACAACTCAACCTGATTGTAATACCACATAATAGGAAAGTGGACCCAAGACTTTCACAACTTTTCCAGGTATCCAAGAGAGAGTTGGTGAGGATAAATCTTTGACATACACTGAGTCATCGATCATGAAGGAACGCAATGGTTTGGCCGTATCATGTTGTTGTGACTGCTTAGCTTGGTGTTTCTGAATACACTGAGACAAACCAGGAAAGAGTCGATCCAATCATGTTCTGAGTTGGCGTCCCATCAGAAGTTGTGCTTGAGCTGTACCTGTGGTAGTGTGGGGTGTGATACGGTATGTGAACAAGTACTTAGAAAGTTTTCTCCTGAATGGTTTTCAGCTGTGTGCTTGATTCCCTTCTTGAATGTTTGCACTGCATGCTCTGCTAATCCATTGCTTGATGGATGATATGGCGAACTAGTTACATGAACAACTCCATTGTCTGACAAATATTCTCGAAATTCCTCACTTGTGAAGGAGGGACCGTTGTCTGTGATGAATTTGTGAGGTAGCTAATCCATGGTTGGCAAATATAATCCTGAGTTTCTCTATGGTCTTAGAGGAAGTTATAGAAGACATTATGTGTACATCCAGCTATTTGGAGTGGGCGTCAATGATGACCAAAAAAGTAATGCCCAAGAAATGGACCAGTGAAGTAGTCCAAATGAATGTGACTCCAGGGTTGGGATGACCATTCCCATGGATACAGTGGAGCTGTGGCTGGAGAAGGACGTGACTCTTGGCAAACTGGACAACTTTTGATGCAGCCTTCAACGGCTGCATCCATGCCTGGCCACCAAACATAGGACCGAGCTAGAGCCTTCATCTGATTGACTCCAGGATGTGTCTCGTGGAGTTCCTCTAAAACTAATTCGTCCAGAAGGTGGGATAATGACACGAGATGCCCATAAGAGACATCCATTTATCATTCTGAGTCCATTCTTCCTTGCAACATATGGTTGATATTCCTTATCCAGTTGTTGGTCTGGCCAACCCGATCTTAGCAGCAGCGGGTCCTTAATTGTACACTCTTTGATACTGGAAGCGTTAACTGCGTTAACTGATGTGCCTGAAAGGTGGTCAATAACCATCACAAGGTCTTCCATTGCCTAGGTCTCTACTTGGCTTATGCCTCACGGGGTAGTTGTAGGCTGACAACGTAATGGCCCATCGTTGAATGCAAGAGGAAGCCATCTGGGGAATTCTCTTGTTCTCACCAGACAAAAATTTCAATGGTTGATGATCTGATTCGATTGTGAAATGACGCCCAAGCAGTTAATGATAAAAATTTTTTACTGCGAAGGCAATTGCAAGGGCCTCTTTCTCTAGCTTTTCTGCAGCTGTGAGTGAGCGAGAAATGTACACAATAGGTCGTTCTTGGTTCTCATCAACGAGGTGGGACAAAACAACTCCTATGCCATAATCAGAGTCATCACATGCCAATATCATGGGCTTTGAAGGGTCGTAATGGACCAAAACAGAATCGGCCAGTAAAGCATTTTGCTTTTTGGAAGGCTGCTTCTTTGATTCCCACTTCCACTTCTGTCCTTTGTTTAGGAGAGTATACATATAGGGAGCGAGTGTTGATGAGAGGTTGGGCAAAATTTTTCTATAATAATTGAGTGACCTGAGGAATGAGCAAAGCTGAGTGGTGTCAGTAGGCTGTGGTGCATCTTTTATTGCTTGTATTTTTGCATCTGTAGGGTGAAGGCCAACTTTGTCAATGACGTGACCAAGGTATTCAATTCAAGAACGCAAGAAATAGCACTTGTCTCTGTTGAGCCATAACCCTACACTCTGTAGCCTTCTGAGCACTTCATCAAAAGTATGCACGTGAGACTCCAAAGTGTGGCATGTCAACAAAATGTTGTCTACGTATACACCATCCAAGCCTGACAATACTGACTCAATGTGACGCTGAAAAATCGCTGGAGCTGATGCAATACCAAAAGGCAAGCGATTATACTGAAATAGTCCCTTGTTTGATTGTGACATACGGTTTGGATTCTTGATTAAGTGGCAACTGGAAGTATGCATTGGCAAGGTCTAATTTGGAAAAGTACTGTCCTCCTGATAGATTGGAAAATAACTCGTCAATACGGGGAAGGGGATATGTTTCAACAGGTGAGGCTTGATTAATAGTCAACAGGTAATCCCCACAGAGTCTAACTTTCCCATTTTTCTTTAACACTACACTATGGGTGCTGCCCATGGTGAAAATAGAACAGGTGAAATGATGCCTTGCTTTTGTAAGTTGTCAAGTTCTTCACTTTATCTTTATCTTTGTAAACTAATGGCACTAGCCTAGGCTTGTAAAGTTTGGGCTTAGCATCATCACGAACACTTAATTTAATTTCAGCACCTTTGAGACAACCCAAATCTGATCCAAATACAGTAGCATACTTGTTCAATAGGGATGTGATCGGGTATCCAGATTAACAACATGAACGTCTTTGAAATCAATGTTAATTTGAGCGAGCCAGTCCCGCCCATCAAGTTAGGTCGACCCTTTGACTATGTGCACTGCTACACATGCATCTTGGGTTTTGTATCTGACCTGTAATTGAGTGACGCCCAAAGCTTCAATGGACTGCCCAGTATATGTGCGAATTTGCTGGTTGAAGGCTGCAAAGAAGGAGAGGCTGATTTCTGCAGATTTGCTAAACGTTGACTCATTGATGATGGAGACTGCAGCACGGGTGTCCAGCTCCATGGCCACAGGAATACCATTCAATTCTACTTCCACTGTGCAGGGTTTGGTGCTTTGATCCTGTAAGGTAAGCATGTCATATTCAGTTTCTGGCACCAATTCTTCTGGATCTTCTTCTACGTGGTGGGTACATTTTGGAAGTCTCTTTTGACGTTGCGTCTTTGCTGGTGTTGAGTGTTGCTGCTGTGACAGCTTCTTTCTGCACACCCTTTCAAAGTGGCTTTCTTGTTGCAATAGTTGCATATTACTTCAGTATGCTTGCACTTGTTGGCCAAATGCGGACCTCCACAACGGTAGCACGAAATAGTTGTCAATTCTTTCGAATTCTTGAAGGGCATAGTGTAATTAAGATTTTGGCAGGCTTAGGACCTCCTGTAGAGCCTGCAATGAGTGTCTTAGAATCCGGCTCAGATGCTTCAATAGTCTGGGTTAGTTTGATGGCATCGTTGTAAGTAAGGTCACCTTCAGAAAGGAGCTTTCGCTGAATGCCAGGATGATTCTCTACAGATGAAATGGTCGCGAATTATTTCTTCAAGGAGTTCCTTCGTTTCAAACTTGCAGGGTGAGAGCGAGCTCTCTCAATGCTGCGACGTTCTTGGCGATGGATTTGTCTGTTTTCCGTGAGTGGCAGTTAAAGTTGAATCTGTGAACAATGATGGACTGTTTCTTCGTGTAGTGGGACTGTAACAACTCGACTAAGGAAGCGTACGTTACTCCCTCAGCATTCAATTTGCCATCGGGAACCAGGCTGCACAGTAACTTGTACGTTGAATCGCCACAAGGAGTTAGTAGTATTGAATGTTGCTTAACAGCATCTGAGATCCTGTTGGCTGTAAAAAAGAACTGAAGTTTTTCTTGGTATATTGTCCATGGGAGAACCAGTCTGATACTTTTAGGAATCTCAAAGAATGGCTGAAGTTACAAAAAGAATAGACTAATATATGTATGGTGTACTCAAAACCATGGTGTTCATGCATGCATTAGCTATGAAAGAGTTGTTAATTTGTGTGAAATAGTACATGAATGGAAGTGACAAGAATTGTTACAGTCGATATGTCTCTGAAGTTCCTTAGCTGCAGTTTTTGGTCTTGCTATGACTTCTTTGGTGTGTGTGCAGCATCTCAGAAATTTGTTCTTTCTTTTCAAAAGTGGGTAAAGTAATAGCTTGTAGTTCTGCAATAAAGCAGTCAATCTGGTTGATCGAAAATTTAGAAAACATTACTGGAGCAAACACTTGTAAATTTTTTAATTTTTGATTCCAATACCGAAATTCATTGTTTATAAGGTCAATATAAACTAAACGTTTTTTCTTAAACTTCTTGCAAGCACTATGGCCATTGGTATAGTTTTTCTAACTTTTTTATAATCTATCTTGCTAACACTGTGGTCACTGTAAGGGTGGAAACAGTGAATACACAGTCTATCTTGAACAGTGGAGCAGAGCTTAACAGACATGAATGTAAATTAGCAATCACATGGCATGTGACAGTTGCTGTTGCATTCTGAGCAAACAATTTATTTTGTCTGAATCTTTCACTACTGTCTCCACGTATGAACGTGACTCTTGTAGAAACTTGTATCTTTACTTAACTTCATTACTTTGTGATAGTTTTTGTAATGTACTCTCAATTTATTGAAACAAATTATGATGTTATCAACTGCTTCCTGATACTCAACAAACATTGCACTAACTGTAGCCGCCTTTACACATCTCTAGTTCAGTTTCTGTAAGTCTTATCTTTTCTTGTCTTACAACCCACTAATCATTATAAACTTTTCTTAGCTGACTCATTTTTAAATCAGGCTTCATTGTTATTTACTATGTGTTCTTTTCTCTAATTCTTCTGCTCTCTTGTTTAGTTGCGATGCTCTTATCTCCAACTCATCTGCTTTTGTATATTCTTCAGCCCAAAGACTTAGGTACACTGCTTTTTACTGCAACTCCTCTAATCTCTTTTCTGACTGCTGCATTTTTTATCCTGCTCTTCTTTGATTGATTTTGTTGCACCTTGGAATATTGACTTACTGGGAGCCTCCTCCATTGTATTCTGACCATTATTTATGCACTGGGCTATTTAACTCATCCTGAAGTATATTTATCACTTCTTTTTGGTCATTCACACTTGCCATTAATAGACTAAATAATCCGTTTTTTTCTTGGTAATCAATGGCTTTTTTATAAGAATTTTAACTATCTCAGTATATCCCTTTTGAATTGCTATCATTAGGGCAGATAATCCATCTTTCCTTTGTATATTCACATCAGCTCTGCTCTGAACAAGGATTTCTACCACATTGGCTTGGCCACTTTTACTAGCACTCATTAAAGCAGTCCAGCCATTTTGCTTCTGTAAATCCACTTGTGCCTTATTAGCTATAAGTACATTCATTACATCAACATGACCATTTTGACTTGCGCTCATTAGGGCTGACCATCCATCTTTCTTCTGCAGATTGACACGAGCTTGGTTTTTTAATAGAATCTCAACAACTTGAGCATGCCCACTTTTGGCTGCACTCATTAAGGCTGACCAGCCATTCGCTTGCTGCAGATCAACTTGAGCTCCATGTTGAAGCAGCAACTTTACTATAGCAGTATAATTTTTCTGACACGCTATCATAAGAGCAGACCAGCCATCCTTATTTTGCAGATCTACTTGAGCCTTACTTTTAAGTAGCATAGTTACTATTCTGATGTGGCCATTCTGACAGGCAACAATTAAGGCAGACAACCCATCTAGGCTTTGCAAGTCCACTTGAGCACCATTCTCTAGCAGTAATTTAACCATATCAGCATGATTTTTTTGACCAGCTATCATAAGAGCAGACCACCCATCTTTGTTCTGTAAATTTACCTGAGCCCTATGAACCAGCAGTATTTCAGCTATGTTGGTAAAGTTTTTCTGACAAGCTATCATAAGAGCAGACCATCCGTTTGTATTTTGTAGATCCACCAAAGCATCATATTGCAGCAGTATTTTAACCACTTCAGCATGACCATGATTACTTGCTATTAGTAAAGAATGCCATCCATACTTGTACTGCTGGTTAACTAGAACACCATATTCTAGTAACAGTTCAGCTATATTCCAGTAACCCTTGTAACAAGCTTCATATAGGAGATGTGCAGTCTTATCAATATCTTGTATACTGCAAGTAATACTCTGTAGTGCTGTTTTCACTAGCTCATAATCTCTATTTTCGCACACATGACATAAAACTTGTGTTACATTTTCTACACTGTCTTCTTGTTTCAGCAGAGTGGACATGAACTCGTTATTTTTCAAGTCAATTGCTTGCATAAGGAGGTCAAGATTTATCTGTACATTGACAATCACAAAGATTTAAAAAAGCTAATTAAGTATTGAAACTTAATTTATTAATTTTAAATATTGAAAAAAACCCCAACAAAAACAACAACAACAAAAAACAAAAACAAAAACAAAATAACAAAAACAAATGGTAAATGTACAATAAAACAAAGCTGCTTGGTTGATTATATCAGTTTTTTTTAGCCAATATATATTGTTGACGTGAGTCGAGAGTTTCAATAGTCTCGAATCTAGCTAGTACCAACTCCAGTCACTATCTTGACAAATGTCAGATTATATAGATAAATCAAATTCAAGGTAAATAAATACAGAGATATTATAAAAATAAACTGGATAAAATATCTAGCATAAAGATAAAGAGAACATTGTAATTGCTGAAGGTATTCTCTAAACCATGTTTGTCACCAGTGCTGATAAAGAGCTTAATACGGAGACCATCAATTGATACTGAAATAATTTGAACAACTTTAACTCTTGAACTTCTAGTGAAAATCCTTTTACTCTTGAACTACATAGCAGCTACATTAAATCACTAGTGTCAGGTTGAACAACTAACATATATCTCTGGAGCTAGAATCTGGTCTGGAACTAGTAATGTTTGAACAAGGGAAATTTTTTAGATGTCTGGTTAACTGATGGAAGTGCTTATAATGACTTTTCAATTATATAAAGTGACCTGGATTCAAAACTTTGATTCCATCTAAAGTGAGAGGAATGAGTGGATGATTATTGAGGCTAGACATTATTTGACAGATTATGGTATTTAGCTCTTCAGAAATGAGGGCCTACTGACTGACAACACGGTTGAGGTGATATTTGGTGGATTTTACTGCTGCTTTTCAAAGTCCTCCAATTTGAGGTGCCTTTTCAGGATTAAAGTGTCAAATGATACTATGGGAGGATACAAAATGAGACATGGAGCTTTAGTAGAGGAACTTAAGAAGAAACTATAAATAAGTTTTAAGCTCCTACAAAATGTAATGCCATTATTGGAATACAATTCGTTTTGTAAATCTCGACATGCAACAAATCGTTTCATGCAGCAATGAAAGCTTTTAATGGTGTGAGTCAGAGACAATTTCCAAATGTGCACTCTTGATAGATAAGCAGACAAATATACAATTAATATTTGTCTTGATAAGAGTAAGTTTCCTTACGCCCCTGTTTATAACGAAATGTCCAGCAAAGTCCACATCAGTGATAATCAAGGTTGAATTTGGCAAGCTCGTGTAGCATGCAACTGATTCTGAAGAAACTATTGTTAGATGATGCTGAGATTAACTCTGCTAAAAATTTTTAACCTTCCACCCACCCTCAGAAGACTGTCAGATTCTATTGTCGGTTGAAGTAAAGTAGAAGGCTACATAATTTGAGTGATATTCCTGACAGAAGTTGCTGACATTCATTCTCAAAAAAAGTGATTCTAAGATCAAGTACATTGAAATACTCCAGCTTCCTTCAGCTCAATGGCTGATAATATAGGAGATGAAGTTATAAAGTTCCAGTTATTTGAGATTTGATGCCACGAATAAATTGAAGAATCCATGCAAGACTGAACCAGCTGTGTATATGTAATTATGAACTGCATTAAGGCCTTTAGCTTCGAGTTACTTGCTGATAGAGATGACAAAGGTCGAGGATGGAACTCTGATGGATAAGTTCACAGCTACTGTAGGTATTCTAAACAAAGAGAATGCAAGAAAAGTTCTTTTGGCATACATAAGTCCTCGAGATGCACCATCAGCTAGGTTGTGGTCTGTTAAACATTGAGTTAGTAGCAGCTAATCAAAGATATCCTGTTGCTCACTTTGTCCAATAATTTTGCCAAAAGGTGTGCTCAGCAAGGCTCAAGTGTTGGAATAAATTGCTTTTTGAGTGTAACCACCTATGTCTTGGCTATGACAATTTACAATAGAGGCCTAACACATGAAGATAGACTATAGTAGCATAAGCATCCTTTGAAGCATCAGAAAATCCATGCAGTTCAGACTTCAGAACGAAATCTTCAGGTTGGAAATAGCGATGAGATATATTTTAGCTACTGACTTGAGAACAGGAAGTTGGGACTTCTAATCTTGATACTTCTTTTGCACATCATCCCATTCCAATATGATCTTGCAAAGATGCTGGAAAGCAATCTTCATGAGAATGATAGATGGTGCGAACCAATCAAGCATGTCAAAAGTTTTGGCTATGTCAGAGATAGCGCTACTCTTGCACTGAGTTGCACTGAAGACAGTGTTCCAATAGACATGTTTAGAGCATCACGAGAGGAGACCCATGAACCTAAAGTGCTTTGGGTGAGTCTGAATTGACGTTAACAAATTCCTTCACTGCAATTGGTTCATGAATATTTGTTGAAAGAGACTCCATCTGCAAAGTGTGATATCCATTAGTGCAAATCAAAGTCTCTTTTCTGAAGTAGACTTCTCAGTTGTTGGTAAAGTTTATGTGGACAGTCTCCTCCAATCAAATATCCATGAAAGACCACAAAATATGCATTGAGAATACAGGCTTATAATCCATGGCTGTTTGTTGCAAAGGTTGAATTGCAACAAAAGCTGAAGCTGTGACTCCAAAAGTAACACAAGTCATTCGGTAGTCCTGAAACTCACAGCTAAGATCTGAACACCAGACGAACCTGTGGAGATTGCGATCTGCTTCAGAGAGTTCCACTGCTGCTAGATACATCTTAGAGATCTTTACTGTGATAGCCACTGGGTAAGATCTCAACAAAACTTCATAAGGTCAGGGTATAATGTGGGACCCGCCATGAGAGTGTGATTAAGTGAGTATCTAGTGGTAGTCTGAGCCAAAGTATTGAAAATGACACACAGTTTGGTGCTTGTACTGCTCTCTTTCATTGGTAGATAGTATGACGGGTTTGTCAATCTCTGTAAGTGGCACAAAGTCAGCGTGCGATTGAAGTTTAAGTTTTCTTGACTTAAATTTCTTATACATTCCCTTTCTAAGAATGGAATGTTTATTTGCCAAGTAGCAATTTACAGCTTGGAATTTTGACTCTCCTAGCAGTAGAGGATCACATCTCACATCTCTTGGGAAGATTATCTTTGTATTGACTCATAGGAAATAGAACATTATTATTTTACCTCCTGTTCCTGAGGTGATAAGCAGTGAGAGTATATTGAAGAGTCTTCTATTCCCCAGAATAACTTTAAAAGAGCATCAAGGTTGAGCTGAGCAATAACATTAGGTTAGAACAGGCTGAGGACAGAGTGATTCAGATTTAAGTTTGCAACAACCAAGCATTGCTCATCTAACACGCAGTATTCATAACCTGTTTAACTGCTGTTAATAAAATAACTACAGAGAGTACAATCTCATTGATCCTATAGGAGGACTTTGAAAAAAAAGTCGAAACACCGCATTAATCTTTAATTATCTATATAACAATAAGCTTGTTTGCCAGTAACAATGATGTGCGTATTCATGAATAAATCGTGAGCTGAGCTGGTTGGTTAAGAGTCATCTGAACAAGTTACAAGTAAAGCTTAGCTAGACTGTGGTGTGTATATTCATAAATAAAGCTGATCCCAGTTGGTGATGAAAGCAGTGCATGTATAGCTGAGCCAGGTTGGTAAGGAGTCGTCACTAACGAGGGTGTATGCCTCTGTAAAGACTGAGCTGGGTTGGTAAAGAATTGTCAGTAATGACACCGACGATGGTGTGTAAATACATTATGCTACTCCACTCTTCCATTCTTAATTGCAAAAAATTGTACATCAAGCGTTACTGATGTGACAGGGTACTTGCTAATATACATATTGGCTGTTAAAACAGAAAATTGCTATTACTTTTTTTATTATTATTACGTAATTATTATTATTGTTATTTATTATTACCTATACAATAATACGCTTGTGTGTCAGTAACGACGACAATGACAACTGACGACCGATGGTGTGTGTATTCATGAATAATTCATGAGCTTAACAGTTTAGTAAAACGTCATTAACCCTCAGCGTGCATGTGTGAGAGAGTTATAGTAGTCGTCCTGTCTGTTTGTCTGTTTGTCAGTCTGTCTGTCATACATCACGTCATAATCACATGAGCAAATAATTTCTGCAGCCAGCGGTGTAGTTCACTTTATGCTCAGGGAAGTTAATGGAGTCGAAAGAAGTGAAGTTTCCCGTAGAAAGTGTATACAGGTGAGTGTTTCTGGCTAGTTTAGCTTCTTCTTATGAAGATAGCGTTTCCAACCATTTTCATTGGTTTAGCTATTTTGATACCTCATTAAAAATAGCTAACAGATTGTCGGTTCTTTTGGAAGGAGATTATCATGTGTTTAATAGCGCAGAGGGTTCGCACCTTTGGTGCTTCATTATTGCATGAATGGTACAGCATCATCACATTCAGTAACTAAAAAGTGGGTGTGTAACAGTAGATGAGGGAGAAGGCAGCGTAGAAGGTAAAGTAAAAAAGAGAAAGAAAAAGGCGACTAATTTTATAAAGCGGTTGGAACCGGCGAGGTAAGGCAGCGTAGATTTAAAACAGAACGGAAGAGAGGAAAAAAGGCCAGTGATTAACTAATTGTAACTAAAACGCACGTGGCATCGACAGTAAACGCGGTGTGGGTACGGCCACAGAGAGTAGAGTCGAGAGGAGGAAGAGATAAGAAGAGGAAGAAGAAAGAACAAGAACAGAACATTATATGTATCATTTATCTTTAATTATTATTAGCAGAGTGGAATGTGTGTCATTAAGTGTATTTAATTTTAGTCTGTTCATTTGTGCCCCGGATGTCCGGTTGACCCTCCCATCTTTATATGTGCGCATGCGTGGGTTTGGCTTTAAGACCCTGACCACGCATGCGTCAGTCAGTTCCCCAAAAACCCCGAGAATAGTTAGGCGTAAAACTCTGACAACTGGGAGGGAGAACTCTGGTGGCAGCGACCTGCGCTGACTATTTCCCCAGAGCTGACAAGAGTCTGCGCAACCCCAAGGCCAAGTCATTCCCTCTGTTGAGCACTCGTCCCACAGGAGGCATCTGTTTAAAAAAAGGAAGGCAAAAGTACGAAAAAGAAGGCAAAAGTACGAAAAAGAAGGCAAAAGTCTCGCAAATACGAAAAAGAAGGCAAAAGTCTCGCAAAACTTAAGTCCATTATCGTGATAGTTAAGGAGCGATTCAGAACCAGGAGAGGTAGAAAGAGTTGAAGAAAGAAAAGGTGGGGGATAAGAAAAGCAGAGCTAATAATAATAATATTGATGAAGTCTTTCTCAGTTAAAATATTAATAATAATAATGACTAGCAATACCGCAGCCACACAGTAGCACTTGACGTATTGTAAAGTAAGAATGCAGTAGCCATAAGTTGTCTTGCTCAGTTATCATTCTCTGCCATTGGTTAAGGTTACATAAGTTTTCCTCTCCTGCTCTCTTTTTTCTGAATTATCACAGTTTCAAGAGTTCATTTTGATACCTTACAAATTTCAATCATTTAATCGTGTAAATGATCAGTGGTTTTTATCAACTGAATAGTCATTCTAGTGGACTACAAAATGGAGAATATATTTATGCCTACAGCGGCAATTCAGCAATAAATAGAGAGTTTCTTTGTGAAAAATACTAGGTTTGACTACAGCGATAAAAGACAAACTTAGTTGTGAAGATCTTGCATGAGGATTATGCCAAATTCTGAATTAACTCTAATTACAGAGATCTGTGCATTGTCTAGTACATCATCAACTTATTGCCCAGTATTAGCTAATTCGACACTAAAAGCTTAATTATCAAGTGTACTTCAAACAACATTGAATACAAATTATATCACCACACTAATTCTAAGCATTTTGAAATGCTTATTATGTTGGCATCATTGTTTACCCATAATCCAAGTCACTGTCTAAATATAGCCACTTTGTGGTCATAGCAGCTATATAATCAAAATGCCATTAACACAATATTGAACCTATGATATTACAATTAAAAGTGCCCACTAAAACATTAGAAAAAAACTTACATGCTCTGGAAGTTGCATGTGATATAAATTCTTTTGATTTATTAAATTTCCATGATTTTTCATATTTATTAAATGTTGCAGTACTGGTAAAAGATTATTTGTCCAAACTATCCAGGTAACCGAAACCAAAGAAGAATGCATTTCTTTTATGTAGAAAGCTGCTACTGCTCGTTCTTGAGGTATTGCTTTTGATAAATATTTTTTTAATTCACTGAGCTTTTCAACTTTTGTTGTTCTGGAATCCCACGACATTCTAGTAACACATGTTATTAGCTCATTAGGAATAGAAGTCATATCAAACCGCGGTTCCCAGCAAGTGATAAATTCAAATATGGTAGTTTCTACACTGAAAAGTTTAACAGCTTTTTTATATTCTTGAAATTTGATCTGCAATGCTTCATTTCCAAATGTATTAATAATGAATTCCAGAAGCTCATAATCAATGAAGTCATAAATGTACTCTAAAGAATTAAAAAAATGAGCCACATTTCTTTCTTCCAAAGATGTGTAATCAATATGTTCCTTAAGTCCTTGTAGAGGTTGTGGTAATGCTTCTTTCATTACTTCATAAAACTGGGCTACACTTTCTGGACTGCTCATAATTTCTTCCCGTATATTTGCTGCCATAAGTTTAAAACTAGTTTCTAACTTGCTTATGGTTTTTTTAACTGCAAATATTTTAAGATTACTATTTAAACTAATAGCTAATTAAGGTAACATAGTCTTACCCTTATTAATGGTTTGAGAATTATTTAGCACCTTTTCTCCTCTTTCTAGTTCCTTTTTTGACTCTGAATCTTAAAATACAAAATAAAAATAACTTATTATTATTGATTTTAATAAGTTAGCTTACCAATCAGGCTATCTTTAGTATCACATCCATTGTCAGAAGCTGCATAATTAAGTAAATATGTATATATATATATATTCCATGCTAGATATCTTTACAATGTTTTTTTTTTCAGGTACTTGACCCATGACATAACTCAGGTTACCCCATAGTATTATCTTATGGCTGTATTGGCAAGCTCATTACCCTAGTAGTTATAGCAACCTTCCCTGGCTTACCAGTTTTCTGGGTTTTTACAGCTACCTTTCTCTAGTGAAGCCTACCCAACCTTCCTGAGGTTAGAGCAGCTGCTAAAATATCAGCTGGGGGGGTACTCAGGTTAGAGCAGCTGCTAAAATATCAGCTGGGGGTGCTGAGGTTAGAGCAGCTGCTATAATATCAGCTGGGGGTGCTGGGACCCCTAGAGAGTTTTATGGCCAACTTTGTGAAGAGTTACCAACAAACTACTGCAGTGAAGATATATAGCAAAACCACTTATTATACTCATCAGAGTGATATGGCTAGATATTTCAATCTCAGGTTTTATCACTTGCTTCTGGCTCATGAAAATAAATCTTCTTGAGAGTGAAATATCAGCCATATCACTCTGACAGAGTGTAGTGAGTGGTTTATTCCACACTAGATATCTTCACTGAGTACTATAGGACTGGTACCTCACAAGTAAAGTTGGTTGCTGGGGCTACCCACACCCCACAGTGATATTTTAGCAGCTGCTCCAACCCAGTTGAGTAAGCTACAGTAGAAGAAGGTAGCTATAAAAACTAGGAGAAAGTGACAAGTTTGGCTGGTTGCTATAACTACAAGGGTAATGAGCTTGCTGCAGTACAGCATGAAGTAACAAAATATCAGGACCTAAAGATATCATTGTGAAGATATCTAGGGTGGAATAAATAAATAAATAATTAAATTAATTAATTAATTAAAAAAAATATATATATATATATAACCCTTTTATTCCTTGAAAATGTTAAAAAAAAACCTTATTCCCCACATCATTTTAGCAGATGAGTATTGCAATCATTATTTGTTCTAAATAGCTACCTTGCTCACAGTTAATAGAAGCAACTGAAATTCAGAGCACACTACATTTACTGTTAGTAGAGTGTAAGACCCTGAGGGCATGTCATGAATTCGTGAAAAAGTATTTTATCATGTGGGTCTGGCCTCCGAGAAGAAAGTGGAGAAGTGGAGAAGGAAATGAAGAAGGAGGAAAGAGTGTTGGAACTGAACTGAGAACATAGTTGGCTGTCATTGTTTGTTGTTGTGCATACATGCCCTTATGTGTATACTTTTTGTCACGTTTCTGATGTGGATGATTTCGTGTGTTTGTGTGTCCTTTCGTGTTGGCGCACGTGTGTGGCCTTGAATAATAAATAGACGAGCTACAGTCAGTCCAGTTTGATTTTCAAGAAAATAGAATTAAAACTCTGTCCTCTTGGATCAGCGATTGCGTACACGAGCTCCGGTGACCCTAGCGCCATAAAGGGACCGGATAACTTGAGGCGCAAGAGCAGCCATCTGGATTCTGGTGGCAGCGTACCTCCGGGATCTGGCTGACCACCGAGGACAGCCGACGACCTATTCCCCCACATATCAACTTGTGCAAGGTGTCATGAATTGTGTCATATTCCTGTATGTGCATTACATTATGCCTGTCATGAATTCATGACTACCATCCACTTAAGGGCTAATGTGTAATTGGTAAACTTACACGCCATATAATGGGATTAGAAAAGGGATTTTAAGACAACTTAATCATTCTAAATAATTGCGAGTCTCTTTAGTGACTCCTCTAAATAATTACATAACAATGGTTAAAATTCATGACTCAAACTTACCAGCTTGTAAGGATGAAATGCAGCTAGCATTGCTTGATATAGCTTTCTTGAAAACTGAACCTAATGAGTATAGGAAGACTTAGTGTGACATCAAAATATTGTACTCTGTTAATTAGCAATGACTATACTTGCACAAATTTAACTTTTTCACACTAATTTATTAGCAGAGAAGTCTATAGTACACAAAAATCCTTACAGCTAATGCATGGTTCTTCTAAATGTAGCTAATTTGCATAGATGATAAGATTGTTTTTTGTGTGATAATTTGGATACTCAAATCATGCAGCAGCATTCAAAAAAGTTATAGTAATTATATTCAAGAATTTGTACAAATTTCATTAAAAATTGCTAAAGAAAATTTTAATCACATGCAACGACTCTGTAAATCCCTAATCTAATCTGTTTACTGCTCTACTTAATACTACAGATTACCTTGTCTTTTCATTAGTCGATTAGACAAGCATTTGTGCCCCAATTCCATAAGAGCTGTAGCCAACTTGCTCCAACTAGCAGATGCATCATTGTTTAACCACTCATTAAATAAAACAATTTTAGCTTTTCTTTGATTACTTCCATGACTACTTTCAATTATATCCAACTCTTCTACTTTGAAGTCAAGCTGAAGACCAAGCTCATACCATTTGGTGACCTGCTTTGTTGCATTTACCAGGCACTTCACACTAAGCTCTCTTGCTACAAGACAGTGGTATATAATACATCTGTTAATTAAATGAAGCACCAGTGGTGCAAACTCTCAGCGTTATAGCAATTACAAAGACCCAAAGAATAATTTATTTGGTTACTAATTAAAGTCACTATGTGGCTTGTGCCAGTTGATGTGTAGCTCCTGCACTGAAATGGTGACACATATGCTGTCTTCATAAAAAAAAAACAACTTGTAATAGACACTCACCTACTGCGAAGTTTCAACGGGGAACTTCAACTGACCGGTAAACCATCGTGACTTGAAGAAAAACTACCGTGGGCAGCAAGAAATTATTTGCTCATGTGAGTATGGCGTGACAATTTAGGAGGCGTTACCAACTGCTTATGATCATATAGTATTAAAAAAAACGTAGTTTTTTTTTCTGAAACAAAATTTCTGGCACATTAAAGGGACATAAATTGTCCTCCTTTTGATGCTTGTTTCTATCTTCAAGGAGGCCGCCATTTTGGAGATCCGCTTTTTGTTGCCTGACAGAATGACTGACTGACTGATTAACTCACAGACAAATCGAGTACTGGAACCCTCTCGCACATGCGCAATGAGAGTTAATAATTGAAATGAAAAGCTTATTATAGTGTATACAGATACTTTTATTGCCTACTGTAACAATTATAGTTGTTACATTTAACTAACTAAACCGAAACCCCTTTTGGTAAGAAAAACTAAAACTAAGCTGTAGCGAAACTAAAGCTAAGCTGTAGCGAAACTAAAACTACCAGTAGAGTGGATGAAAAACAACAACAAAATACAACTTAATGTAGTAATTTTTATTGTACTCAATTAACCTTGAATCATGCAATTATTTAAGAGAAGATATAAATTGACATTAAGTAAACCTATCCTAAACTATATAAAAAAAATTATTTATATACCCAAGATTTCATAGGTATGCGCAATTCTTAAAAGTGGTTAGGGTAAAGTACATGAGCTTATACTTAAAGATTCATATTACTGAAATATTAGAAAAGCCCACAAGCTAACAACTAATGTTTTTAAGTGACAAAAAACTAACACTGCCTGAATAGTCTATTGACAACGTAATAACTTAATCGTAAATTGGTATACAATGTGTTGAAAACTATAGTCTGTCTGTTAACCTCTATACACTCTTGTCAATTCTTTATCAACTGTAATTATCAATTATCAGCTCAGTTTACGGATTTTGTTATGATTGTCAATGGACCAGAAGAATAACTTTATTGGCTATTCCTAATGAGGTATCAGTATAGCTTGAGCAATGAAAACTGTAGTAGATGTAAATCCTGTCTTTAAAGAAGCAAACATACGAGAGATGCTCATTGGTATATATTTTCAATGCGAAACTCCAATTCTCACACATGTCCAAGGTTGCCCTCATTGGTCAGGATCCCACAAGGGATAGGTTTCCAAATAGTAGTCCGGGATCCTCCTGACGGTCCCTTATAAGTTTAAATAGGATCCTGGCTGTCCTGGATCCTCCTGACTGTCCCTTATGAGTTTAAATAGGATCCTGACAGTCATGGATCCCCCTGACTGTCCCTTATAAGTTTAAATAGTGTCCTGATTGTCCGGGATCCTCCTGACTGTCCCTTCTAAGTTTAAATAGGATCCTGACTGTCCAGGATCCTCCTGACTGTCCCTTATAAGTTTAAATAAGGTCCTGATTGTCCAGGATCCTCCTGACTGTCCCTTATGAGTTTAAATAGGATACTGACAGTCATGGATCCCCCTGACTGTCCCCTAGAAGTTTATATAGATCTTTAGGAAGGATCCTGATCAGTATGGGCAACCTCGGACATCCCTCCCAATTCTAACACTCGATTAACTTCCCAGCATGAAGCAAAACTACCACGGGAAGCAAGATATTATTTGCTCGTGACAACAGGAGTGTTACTCACAAAAAGCTATATAGTACCTATGTGGAGCTGACAGCTTCACTTTTCTCAAAAATAAGCCCAAAATTATAAACGTAGCACAATAAAAGATCATAAATTGAAGTTCTGAGTAAGTTCATACCTAAATTCACAGTATTATGAGTAAGCTAGACAGACAAACAAAGTGACAGACAGACAAACAGAGTGGCAGACTGACAAACTGATAGACAGACAGACAAATGGATATAGGATGACTACTATACCCATCTCGCACATGTGCACTGAGGGTTAACAATAAGGTAATATCATGGAATGAAGATAGCCCGTAAGAGAAGAATTAATTAAATATAACCAGCTAAATCTTAATTTAACATTATAGGAAAAAGTACTAAAGCAAAGCCTTCAAGATAATTTATCTAGAAACCTGTCTGGAATCTCTAAACCAAAACATACTGTTTTTAAAATAACTCCAAGCCATAACCAAAACCAAATCACTTGAGTCATATAATTGTTAAGCTGATTTCATAAAGAGTTTACCTAATATTTAAGTTACAGCCTTTATTAATAATGCTATCATACTAAAGTGTAGAATAAGAAAGACAAAATGGCCTCATATCACTATTTCAAAAGTTATATTTACTGAGCTATGTTCTTTCCATCAATCATACCTGGCTTGTGAGTTTGAAAATATACTATAAATAAATTAAAACTAGATCCCATCAATAAAAATACATATACTTCAGAAAACAAACAAACAACAACAACCAGTTTTAGAGGATAGTTTCTCTGAGTGTGCAAGATGTGTACACTGTAGAACTTATAAAGAAAGGGCCTAGTTCACTCTGATGATATTCTGACATATGTGAATGCATTCATTAGCTGGGCACCCTCTCAGCTCATGAGCGTTGCCACCTGAGTCCCTACTCTCTCCCTGTACTGGCTGGCTAGCCAGCCTACCCCAAAGGACCGCACAGGTTCTACTTGTAGATTTTAAGGTTGAGATACAGACTGATGAGACACATGTGTGGCCGGACAGTTATAGTAATGGCCGCGCATGCACACACAAACACTGCAAACTTCCAGACATGCTCTGGGCACAAATCATATGCACACATGAAGTCACTAACAGACAATACGTGAACACACCTATTCATTACTAGTGACAGCTACGTGATACAAACATAAATGCTGGCTATCTTTCAGTCCAGTCCTCTGCCTTCTCTTGGCTCTTCTTCTCATGTGGCTTTGCCCACAAGTGCCACAAATCTAATCAAACTATGTGATACATTGAATAATCCAAGGTGATTTCATGTAAGATTGAACGATAGAGCTAGATGCTTGATTGATACTGTTTTTAAAGTCAAATATATAAATCTGAGTGCCTTCTTAGCCTGTTTGCATATACTACCATGGCATGTAAAGTTGTTTGTTGTTTCGCTACTCTTGCAACTGCCTCAACAACCTTAAGTGTTATCCAGTAATGCCGTTGTTCATCCCACAGGACAATACAAAAGCCTCAAGGGATGTCCCACTTACACTGCAGGTAACCCTTCCTTGTGGTTGAATAGTCATACTAGCCTTTTGTGTTGGTAGTTACATGACTATACCCCCTTGATGCTATCATAAATGCATGTTTTCAGCTATTTTGGGTTCATTTGACAATATGACTCTAGTACACCCCTCTATAAGTAGGTGGGGCCTCCAAGTAATACCCATGGACAGTTAACGGCAAAGCTGGACAACTATGCCCATCCCCAAACTTTTGGAAAGGAGCTTGAGCTCTAATAAATTATATATTATCCCAGTAATAGGAGGCTGCAGTAACACAACTATTTCCATAAAAAAATCTGCATTTGGGATAAGTTATATTTGGGACAGTTATATGACCAATAATTGCTTACAACTCAAATGACAGTTTTGAAATTTTAATGGAGGACCTGACGTTTACTTCTATCCCCCCAAAATTGAAGAGCCAAAGCCGCCTCTGACTATATTGATGGACACCAAGAGGAGGTAATCCTTGATATGTATATATATGTGACAGTACTTGGGAAAAGGGACCAATTGCGTTAAAAATTGAAAAATGTGTTATTCATACCACTGTGCAGAGCACTTCTTATGGAGTATTTTGATACCAAGTTGATAGGCAGGAGCTGTTTGGTTCACTAAATATAGAGTGGCAATCTGACCAACTTGAGCACAGTTATTTCAAGAAAACTGCAATTAAAACTTCTTATTCAGGGTGCCCTGCCACCGGAACCTGTGGTCATTTAATCATTCAGTAAAATACCACAGAACCCCCCGCAACCCGAGCCACGCAAGCAACCTATTCACGAGAGGTCAGCTCTCAATTTCTACGCGGATCAATTAACTTTGGCGCCAAAAAAATCTACCAGTTACCTCGGAGCAGCTAGGTGGACAAACAGGTCTCTGAGCTATAACTTACAACTGTAGTGTACTAGTCTGAGACAGTCACTTCAAATAACATCCTTCTATTATACTTGCAGGGTAAGGAATGAAGCTGTACTTGTGAAGACATTGGAGAAGCTTAAAACTCTGTCTCAACCATGACCAACTCGACCCTGACTGGTACCAGCTCCGACAATTCCACCAACCTTGTATTGAGACTCCGCTGCGTATAGACTCCGTCATCATCACTTCAGTTCTTTCCATCGAAATTGCTACCGCTATATTCTTCAGCCCTATCACCTACAAGTCTAAATCTTGTGCTGAACTACCCCGCTCCCACTAATGAGCAACTCACTCCAAGCCAACATCGGGAATACGCCACCACTTCTGCTCGAGGCACTAACTATTTCCAAAGTTACAACGGCCATCTCACGGCTCATTATTGTATTTCTTATTTTTGTTTACAAATGGGCTCTTTTTAGAGCTGCCACAAGTTAATTGATTATCTTAATGGAGTTAATGGTCTCATTAACTAAGGTTAATAGGTAAGTGACCTGGGCGGAGCCAGTAGGTGTAGGGGTGTAGGATAGGCTGGTAAGCTGAGCATGCGCGATAGTCAGCACGTGGCGAAGTGAAGCAGTGAGGCGGTTATCGAATATCGAATATCGATAGAGACAGCGACGGTAAGGTAGAAAGGACAGGGTGGAAAGGACAGTGTTACTGGCGGTTACCAGTAGAGACGGAGAGAAACAAAAAAGAAAAGGACAAGGTAGAGAGGACAGCGTTGCTGAAAGGACGCCGAGGCAGGGTCGGGAGAGGGTTCTTCAGAGGCATCAGCGGCGGAGAGGGGCGTGATGCGGGATACCCTGAGGGAACTTCTATTCGAAATCCCCGGTTTTCAGACACTGGCGGAGAGAGGCATCCCAAGGGAGTTGATTCCAGATCCCCCTGCGGGGGCTAGTCCAAGTGGCCCGCACGAACCGGCATCAGAGTCGGGAGGGAGCGCTGGGGAAGCGAGTTCCAGCAGTGGCACAAGTAAGAAAAAAAACAAAAACACAGGGAGGGGGGATACAACCACCGGCCCTCTCTCGGGAGGCGGGCATACAACTGCATCTCTCCCCACTGGGGATGATGGCGTGGGTCCGGCCCGCCCCCACTAATACCTATTTAGCGTTAGATAAGGGAGAAGGGGATGGGCAGGCAGGGGATTATAGTGGAGGAGGGGGGTTAAGTAAGGGGGCATGGCAAGTAGGAGACGGGACATATGCACTAAAAAACAAAAGTGGGCGGGGTTGATGGGTTTTACGTTCCTGTTTTCTGTAGGACGGGGCACGTCGGCCCCGGGGGATGCAGACGGGCTGAGCCCTGTCCCACTGGGCACGATGCCGTCGACAGCGGCCCTCGCTGGGCTTCCGTGCGTAGACGGATCGTTGGCCCCGGGTGGTCCACATACTGGAGCAACCGTGCTAGGCACGACAGCCCCAGGCAGCAAGGTGGTCAGAGGGAGCATGCCAGGCACATCTGCCTTGGGCATGGCGTCGGGCGGAAGGAGCATGCCAGGCACGTCGGACTTGGGCATTACGTCGGTCGAAGGGAGCATGCCAGGCACGTCAGCCTTGGGTATTGCGTCGGTCGGAGGGAGCTCACCAGGTACTTGGCAGAGCAGAGTCCCCACAGCGGGGGCTTATGTAGGCGATGGCATGCCTCCGGTGCCGGCGAAGCTGGTGAACAAGATCAGAAGGTGGGAGTTCATTGAGATGGGTGAACTTTTGCCCGAGTTCTGGGTCGGACCCAAAAAAGCTGAGGGGGATGTGGGGAAGGAGAAGCGAGGGAGACAAAGCAGGAAGGTCACAGACGTATTTACGTGGCTGCAGTGCTTCAGGACATACGTCGCCGTTCTTGCCACACATGAGCCAACCGTAGTCCCCGAGCTCATGGCATACATGGGACTAATCATCCGTGTGTCGCAGGACTACGAAGGCCTCGGATGGGTCCGTTATGACTCGGCCTTTCGGCGGCAGGCAGCCCTGTCCGGCAACAAGAAATGGTCGGCGGTGAATGGCACGTTGTTCACGATGAACTTTTCTGGGAGGGCGTCAGGCACGAGGAGGTGCGAGCTGTGCTTTGCCACCTCGCACAGTGAACGGGAGTGCGTTGAGAGCGGCAACCCCGAGCCGGACGTTGGCGAGCGACTGAGGAGCCTGGAGTCGGTGTTGATCGCCATGGCTAGGCCATCGCCCCCGGTGCGGCCACAGCGCCTCTCAGGTCAAGTGTGCCGCAAGTGGAACACAGTGGGCTGTACCTTTCCCAGCTGCAGACACGCGCATGTCTGTAGCAGTTGCGGCGGCAACCACCCAGCTGTTCATTGTGGGGGCTCCGGCCCTACCCCGAGGTTCATGGCACCAGCCGCCGCACCGTTCCTTCTAGGCGACTTCAGCCTCCAGGGGAAGACTATCGAATTGAATATTGTTTCGTAGTTGTTGAGTTGACTTGTTATGGTGATTTGTCTTTGCAATGAGATCCTAATCGTAGTTGTGTGAATACTGGGGAGGGGAGAGGA
>WLWI01000991.1_pt1 | contig 24876 bp, 14 predicted proteins | sample 6701501 | NCBI WGS metagenome assembly WLWI01 (sample SAMN12718690, study PRJNA515312) | sponge metagenome | isolation source: marine sponge | host: Mycale hentscheli | place: New Zealand: South Island, Marlborough, Capsize Point | collected 2014-11-01 | reverse complement strand
GGGGAATTGTTTCCAGTAAACGTTCCCAGTCTGTTACTGAGAGCGGAAGTCTCAGACATCAACCGAGAGGCCAGCCTTACAACCTGACTCGCTAGAGGTTGACTGTGCGTGAGTATTCCCCTCTTCAACTTGAATATTAGCAGTGAGCCAGTTTATGAAGTACATTTTCTTGTATCAGATATGGTCAATGTTTCACTTCAGTGATTATACTGAGTTATGATGATCACATGTATTGAGCTGACTCGTGAAATAAATTACGAGAAAATACAATTGCTTACATTGTCACATGATTACTGGTTTGCTGGATTGGGAGATAGTTAAGGCAGGTAACAAGGAAAGCTGGTATTAAGCAAATTACAGCTTTTTTGTCAATTAGTCAATTGTTGCTTTGACACCATGTGACAGTTTTTTAAGAGAATCAATTTGATAGATGAGCATTTTAATAATGTTATTGTTTAACATAATACAATTGCATCTATTAATGTGTATCAAAACATGATCTAAAACAGATTCTAGCTATATATACTAGGAATTGGTATAGTTAGTTTGTATATTTAAATGACATAGTCATATAGTGATTCATAAGATGCCTCATCAATGTCTGCTTTTATTGGAGTAGCTGATGATGTTGTTTCAGATTTGTTTTCTTGAAGTGGTCGTACATCGTAAGCACAACTTGGAGAAATTTCTATGTCATCGAGCTGAATAATATGTATATCATTTTCTACAAAGAGACAGGCAAGAAAATCAGATACTGGATTGGAATATCATGGAATATAATACTTGGATTAGTACAAGCGGTAGTTGCATCTAAAATAAACAACGTACTCCGGACATGTTATTGTAGCTCGCTGTATACAGTTTGTATTTCGGCTACCATTTACCATATGCAAGAACACATGCACATGAGGATACTATTTGTATGTTTGGGATAAGCATCCAATTATAATGAGACTGCATACTATCACTGTTCTTATGAGATGTTAATAGATAGTTAGCCCTTAATATTACACACATGAACGCTGGCACTTTAAGCTTATGGTATGATTTGAGCAGGTATATTTACTGCACATTTATTGAGAGGCACATAGCAATAAACCTCACAAACATGACTGCTTCTAGGGGAAAGGGAAACTAAAAACAATGGGGAGAATTCAATTTAAGCATGTCAATTATGTTGTCGACCATTTACCCACATTTATTTTAATGCAACTATTGCAAGGAATTTGTTCTCAGTTTAATATACAACTGCCATGCCAACTGAAGTGATACATAAACTGCTACGATCAAATCCTCTGTATCTGATATGATAGGTGCACCCCTGAATAGAAATCGCATTTTTTCTCAATTTTACATTTTTCTGAGTGTTTTGCATGGTTTGTCAAGTTTATGTTATATAGATCCAAAACTTGTAGCAGAAATAGAATCACTTATTTATGTTGCTCATGAATTAGTAATTATGGTTTTTACAGAGGTTTGTGTTAATTGCTACTGTCCTAGCATTAAATGGGGCTCACATGGTTGAAAATTTATACATTTTGGGTTACATATTCACTCACCTACTGGTTTAGTAGAAGAAACCCTTTGCCTACATTTCCACCATATTAGTGCAGTAGATGCTGCTATTATGGTTAGCATCGTCATCACTCCAATTGATAGTGACAAAATCGGAATCATTATTAATGATGTGTCATCTATAAATAATGAATCAGAATATTCATAAGAATAAAATTAAACAATTAAACATAACTTTAAACTGTCTTGTCAGATTACAAGAACTTAGCATGACATTTTCTATAGACAAAAATGAAGTTGTCACAGATACCAATTTGCAATTTTTTTAATATTTCACCCTAAGCCCACATGCACATGAGGGTTATAGTTGTCTCTTCGTCATTCATTCATTCATTCACTCTGTCAGCGGTTGATCTTGAAGATGACAAACTTATGCCTTAAGATAAGAGGAACTCAGACTAGAGGACAATTAAGTACCCTTAATACGCCACTTTTTAAATTCGGTTTAGTTAAAGAACACGGCAGAAACTGTGATGAGTGCTATTATATGTCATGCCCATAGTCTATTCATTCATTAACTAGTCATTCAGAATCACACGTGCTAACTGAGCATACTTTTTTTACCTCTCCAGTGCCTATCTGGTCATCTGATCTTACGTTAAGAAAGTTACTGTTGTTGCTGGAAGTGTGATTCTTTTGTCAACTTTATGTGTGCTGCCTGCTTTTGATAAAATGTGCCTTAAGTGTTTATGTAATGTATGTCAGTAAAGACCAAATTATTTCTGTGGTTACCGCACATAGACCCATTGGTTGCTGAAAAGTGACATCAGTGATATCCCTACTCACTAAGACTAGTTATCCTAACTAAAGTCATAACTAGCATCATTACACACTAACTAGATACTTTGAAATTGTTATTCATAGAGCAAAACAATTATTGTTATAAGCTGAAAATACGTAAATTTCTCTATAAAAACAGTAGTGATATCAATAGCAAATTGTACTTTTACTGCTCTATTTAAAAAAAATATAATTACGCATACCACTTACTGGTTAAATATTTAGTAGATTCAGAAGAATCTGGCTTTTGATTAGATGTTGAATTGAGTAAATCATCAACTGTAAAGGAAATTAAACACGAATATCTAAACAATTCCGACAATATAGAGTATTAAAACGTGACTTCAAAGCTTTGGCATATACGTGAGAACTTACTGGCAACAGATTCAGAAGAATCTGGGTTTGGTTTTGATGTCAGGTCTAATATACCAGATGTAAGAGAAAAATATACATATAATATGGCATTATTATTAAAATAGTAATTGTTTAGTAGATTTAAAACACTGGAGAATTGTATAGAACCACACTGTTTTGAAAATTACCTAAAACGTTACTAGAAAATTCAGAAGAAGCTGGCTTTGGTTTTGAAATCAGACTTACTGTATCTGTAATGGAGAAAATACACTACCATTATTCATTAAAACAGACATGAAATTTCTACTTTTAGCTACAACCAATTAACTTTTTTTGGGTAAATTATTGCCTTTTTGTTATTACTCTTGTCGGGCTGGGACGTTCCTCATGTGTGTATGTTATTCACCTCACACTGCTGGGTATGATGAAAGGTTTTAACCTTTATATCGGAATGAACAATGATTGACACTTTGATACAAAAATGATTTTGATACAAAATAATTACAATCACTGGCCCTGGGTTAATATTGTAATCAAATAGTAATGAATAAATAGAATAGAAACTAGAGATGTGCTTGACCACAAAGGGTGAGCGAGCCTGTTCACAAACAAAACACTTCAAAGCTTCTATCAGTGTATTTCTAAAAGTATAAGTTCGCAGTCGTTGTGACCATCATATACTTATTCTAACAAATAAAGAACTACTCTATTACCTCAACTCCCCAGTACTGGTAATGTCAGTAGTCTCTGACTACCTGAATTACCGTTTTTGACAGGATACACTCACAGCTACTAATACAAATGCCGAGTTTTAAAAAATTATGTCTGGTAAAGGGTTTGATACCATAGTAACCATTAGCCACAACATTATGAGACTTGAAAAAACTAGAAGTTCTGAAGAATTACTGTATTGTGTCGAGTCTAACAAGCCCTAAGTGCGTCTTATGTCCTTCAGAAGGGTTACACAATGAATTGTACACAATGAACTTCCTTCAATGATACAGGGATCACTAAACCTAAAGATTCTGTTTAGTGGAGATATTGGAAGGGGTAGACAATGAAGCAAACACAAAAACGTGGGGGTTAAAGTACAAAATGACGTACGTACGTCCACACCTAATATAAACTAGTGAAGCACATATGGCGAGCAAGCCTACATAGTTAGGTAACGTAAAACTGCAGTATTGCTACTACATAATTTATATTAAACTTAGTTCAATTAAAAGTATAATAGCAGTTGACCATTAATTTTAGCATAGAAATACAAAATTATTCTCATACATGAGTAATCAAACTTAAGCCATTCTGAGAATTGAGGTATTCAAAATGGCTGATGTTTAATACTACTGAAGTTACTATTACTCAAGTAAGAGAATAATATTGTATTTGTTTGCCTACAATAAATGGTAATAACTGCTGTTGTACAGTTTTTCATGAACTAAGTTAAAATATTAATTGTGCAGTAACAATACTATAGTTTTATGTTACCTAACTAGGCAGGCTCGCTCGATATTTGTGCTCATGCACACCACTAGTTTATAATGTGGGGACTTACGCATGTCATTTGAACTTTGACCCTCACATATTTTTGTGTTAGTTCGGTGTTCGACCCCGTCCCAAACTTCACTAAATAGAATCCTCCGGTTTAGCAATCATTACCTTATCATCCAAGAAAATTGAACATTTTCTGCTTTGAGTTCTTATGCGGGTACAGTTTGAACTAATGCGCTATTTGTCATAGTTAAGCCCAATGCAACCACATTTACTTGAATATTCATTGTACACTAGACTAACCACGAAGGCAAGTCTTGTGTGAGTATGTCCAGTTGTATGAAAGTATTATGCGTTACAGCTACTATTATGAATACCACAAAGAAAATGTTACTTGCTTTATTTTGTTTGTGTTTTTTTTTTTCAATCCAAACAGTTGTAGGGAGTGGTTACTATGGCATTGAATCGTCATTTTTGTATATGTGTAATTTAAAAACTCGCCATTGTTTGGAGCTTCTAAGTGCCGCTTGTTGGTTGTCAAGAGCCTCTGGTAGTCAGAATAGTTTCTAAAGAAGCTACCACTACTCAGGCGAAGTAGTAATTCCATATTTGTTGACTAAAGTTACAAAATTAACTCTGGCCTAATTACTTTGTAGTTGAGAGCTTGTTTAAGAGCTACTGGTAATAGAAGTAGTCAAAATAATTGGCATTACCTTCCTAAATGCATTCAAATGTAATCTTTAAAAGATATAAATTTTCTGCTATGATTCTTCAGCTTCACTATTGTCACTATTTATCTTTTACTAAGAGCTAGAAAATGACAAAATTTAGTATAAGAAAAGTACGAGATTGGGGAATTCAAACTAAAAGACAAATTATACGGAAAATCTTAACACTAGTACTTACTTGAACTAGAGTACAAGTGAAGACTCAAATGCATTCCATTGGACAACTCAGAGGTAGCAATATTTCCATTAGTTACACTATTGGTTTTCATTAAGTAATTCCCAGTTTCTGATGAATCAAAGCCAACAACTGGGATGGCATCTTTAGAAGGTATGATAACACCTACTGTGGCTCCTTTCATAACTGATACATGGTCGGTTAACAACTCTTGATTGCAATGTATGCTAGCCAGTGTTGAGATGGCCTGTATTGTGATTAGCTTTACACTACTAGGATTTATTATATAAATATCAGTGGCTACATCTAGAGACCAGACTGCCACAGTCATAGACAGCATGGATCCAGGCTTGGCATATTCAGTGTAGTAGCAATAGTGCCATTGGGAAATATTTAGAGAGAATGCTGCTGGAAATAGAGTGTTTAGATATGTTCCACTGTGATAAAGAAAAGCTTTAGTTGAAGGTTGGTTGTTTCCAATTCTGGATGCAGTATTAGTGGTCATATCAGCTACAAACATTCAATGATTACAATTAGATGTATTCTCTCTCTCTCTCTCTCTCTCTCTCTCTCTTTCACAGGCTTTTTTTTAACAACACAGAATTAAAAAGAAAAAAAGAAGAAAAAAAAGAAAATAGGTTTGGCTGTCATAGGAAATGAACCTAGGACAATTTACTTGATTCACAAGCGCTCTACTACTGAGATATGACAACCAGCCAGCAACCACCAAACACTTTAATTCTGTACTTATACTGCTATGCTACAGTGTCACTTTCAACAAAACAAAGGATTTTTTTTTTCAAATGATCTTTTTATCGTGGAATATTTTACTCTGCTAATATTTATCACTTCACCATTTCTTTCTCAGCCTTCTTTTAATCATTAGATATATTCACTCACTTTCACTGGCTTTTTTCTTCTTCATTTAAATAATACAGAATTAAAAAAAATGTTTGGGTGTCAATTGTATGCAAACCTTCAATGTAATTACACAATAATAGATTAATTAATAATTTTTGCTTGCTTGATGCGAATTTCAGTTTTAGTTTATAGAAAATTTGCACACTCTATTATTCTTTCATGCTTACAGTATTAATTGCGAGAGTCCAATATTTAAACATAAATATTTGATTATACACTCAACTTGAGATAAACTATTTTGTTGTCACCATAGAAAAGAATTCATTGAACATACCATACCCACATTTGTACTTACCAAGTTGAGCATTAAGATGTATCAGAGAAGTTTCCTGCAGGCTAAAAGTAGAAACATTTATTACTGCTAACTTTTGGGATGAGCACAGTGAATTCAGCCTACTACTTCGGTATGTTATAGATTTTACAGACGAGTCATACCCAATCACCTTTAAAGCATGTTGTGTACTCTGTCCTTTTGAAGGTACACATGCTGCCACTATATCATTTTCTTGAATTTGGAAATATTCTTTTGATTCTATAGACAGACTCATGCATGTAAATTCTTTAAATATATCTGAATGAAATTTTATTTCTTTCCGGCTGTTTGGTACTTCCAAATATATACTATCATTGTGTCTGCGATAAACTCTGAAGGTTGAAGTAAATGTTAAACCAAGGTTTCTTTGTAATCTGTAAAAGCAAAAGTTCCAAGCAATAACAGTCCCATTACATTGTGATGGAGTTTGGAAGTTGAGGAAAAGCCTTCTCTGGCCAAAATTTTTCAATGGTTGAGTTTTATTTGTGCCAAATACAGGACAGTCCCCACTTTTACCTAATAAAAAAAGCAATATCTAACAAAGTTTGCATCTTTTTTTTTTTTTAAAGTAGTACTACATAGTACTAGTGTGCTAGAGCTTGCTCTAGTCTCGGTAGCCAAAAGCAATATCTAACAAAGTTTGCATCTTTTTTTTTTTTTAAAGTAGTACTACATAGTACTAGTGCTAGAGCTTGCACTAGTTCTCAGTAGCCAGACCTTTACCAATCGCTACGCGGAAAAGGTCTGGTAGACTGACATTGAGCAGTTTGTTCAGTTCCCCTAGCTAATTGGGGAGACCGCAAACAAAAGGTGATGTAATATCCTGTAACGTAAGACTGCTCAAACTTTTGCGCGTGTAGTATTTCTGTGTACAAACTCTCCAACAGCCGTGCCAAAACTCTTCCTTTAGATGATGCCATTAGTTATGCTAAGCAGTGATTGGACTAGCCTTTTTAAGATATCTGCAGTTGGAAGTTTCGCTTAGCAGTAAAGATACAGTTGTTGCTTTGTGCACAGGCCATTGTATATGCCATGGTGGTACCTTAGGTTTTTGTCATGTTTAAAGGCGAATAATGCTAGCCAAGAATCAATATCAGTGCCATTAAATTTTAACCGGAAGCGTTTACCAGCATAGTTTTGCAACATTTCTTTATGGCAATACAGAACGAGCTCTACCTACTGATCTGAACAATTCACGCGCCTGATAATATTTAACGATTTACACCCACACTAATTGAACCACAGTTAACCACTTGCTGACTAAGCAAGAACAAACTGCTCAATATCAGTCTACCAGACCCTTTTCTAGTCCGGCGTAGCCAGACCCACGTAGCGCGCGCGGAGGGTCTGGGGACATGGCCCAAATTTGTTCTAGAGGAATGTGGAAGTGGAGAGTGCCCCACCTCCTTTATACCTGAATTTCTACCGCAAATTAGCCATGGTTGCTAAACCTAGGGTTGGAAAGGGTGGCTGACACACACACAGGAATTTCTATTTTTGGAGGACTATTCCTGGTAATTTGCTAACGGTAATTGACCGCCGCAATATATGTGCGGCAGAACAAAATTGGTATGGCCATGTCCCCAGACCCATTCCAAGCTTAGCGGTTCGGTAAAGGGTCTGGCTACGCCGGACTAACCCTTTTCCGCGTAGCGATTGGTAAAGGGTCTGTCTACGCGAGACTGGCTTGCACTATGGCATCCTACCTTAGACTCAAGTTGTTAGGGTCCCCACCGCTTATAAAACTAAGCAAATGAGCGATTTATAAATAATGGGCGCCTAACAGTGAGTGGCATCCTAAAAACTGGGGGTGAGCGCCAATTAGCAGTAGACAGAACGCGTGGAGCGCTTAAAACAAAATAGGGTTTCTTAACAACCCGTGTCTACCGGTTTTCCTGAGTGTGCTGGAAGGCAATACTTCAACATTTTTAGATAAGTAATAAGGCATAAGTACAAGCTACTCTCCTCACATATTTGAAATCTACCTTTTTTTTACCGAAGTCCTATACGGTTGACAATACTTTCCAAACTATGTGATCACAAAAATTGGTCAGGCCATGGCCTGACCAGTGCCCATCGGGTTCCTACGTTGCTGCTTAAATGTACTGGCTTGCAGGATTAGTTAAACAAACTAAAGAAATAGAAAAATTAAAAAAATAAGTATAACTTTAGGAGAGAATATTTCTTCAAAATATCATCAGTAGCTACAATGACAAGACCGTAGAGGTTAATAAAACAGTTTTATTATACACTCATTTAAGATTATTTTGTGATTGTCAATCCCTATTTTCAGGCAGTGCTAAGTCAATCACAAGAAGTTTTATGGTTTCCTGAGGTGTCCATTCTATGATACACTCTACACATTGTTGCATATCCATTATTAGCACACATTTTAAATGTGAGAAAGCATCATAATTGTTAAATAATTCATAAGAATGGCATTTTTGTTATAATACATGATGGAAAGAAAATTCAACAAGGTTGTATGATAAATGGTTTTACATACAAAATCACTAAGTTGTATTTATTTATTCAGAAATTATCATGCTTCAAAGTGTGCCACTTGTAAATATTTTCCATGAAAACTGATATTCTTTAAGAAATTTTCATCAAATCCAGTATGTAAGTGAACAGCAATCACAGGACGAAAAGTAAATTTCCTAATTCTCTAACTGTAGGATAGTTCACCATTATTTGACATTTCCTTATGAAGATAGTTCCAAACTGAATTTGAAGCTACCCTCATAAGGAAATGTAGAATAAAAAGTAAACTATCTTACATGTGGAGACATAGGAGGATACTTTACGTTTAGTCCCGTTAATGTTAATTAGATATAGCTAATTCACGTTTTCTTTACATATGTGGTATTTATATTTAAGATAATTTCAAGTCAATTATAGGGAACAACACTCTTCTACAAAGCTACCATAATTTCAATAAAGTTCCTATGCTAACACTTGTTATAGTCAAGAAATAAAATATCTGTGCCACAGCTATGAAATGCAAATTGTACCAACTTACCCAGAAGAGGTAGGGATGATAATATAATAATAAATTTAAAATAGATGAAGTTCCTCATAGCTAGTAGCAGTTCTAGGACAATAAAACTGATAGTAGGGGCACAGATTAAGTATAATATGTGTGCAGTACAGGGATAGGCAAGTGCTACCAAGTAAAGGAAATTTTATCGATGATAACATATGATGTCACTTCCTCCATTACTGCTGCATTTTGCTGAAAATCTTACACCTCATCCTTGCTAGTTAAAGTGAAGATTAATCAGTACCCAAGGTATTCATATTTAAAACTAATACAACAGTTAGTTAGTTCAAGCCTCAGAGATCCTTCAGGCTTTTTGTGGGCATTTTGCCTGACGTAAAAAATGCACCAAATGGAAGATCAGCACTGCAACTATAAACACAGAACATTAAGAACCTGGAGTGATAGCAAATTGTATGCTCATGAGCGAGTGTAGTTCTAAATGGCAGGTAAACATATGAATGTAACCGTATAGCAGTTCACTCATCTTAGTGCCTGCCTTTTTTTCTGAATTTTCTGAAAGAACTATTCCAAATGTAATAAAATGAAGGTACTGGAATTGTCCTTTAGTAGGAGTTTCTCTTCCTTCAAGAGGTAAATAAAACATCATCTTCTTTGATATCCACTGTTGAGTCAATAAAAAAGACTATCATAGCAAGCAAACTTATACAACCCTTCCTAAGCAATCTGGCAGTAAGAGGTATGCAATTTATTCAACAATTATTTTTAAGCTTCATTATGTCACCAGATTATTCTATTTGTGATATTAATATTGTATATGACAGAGACATTATACAATCCGTGACACTTATATGTGTACAAGTCTGTAGTGGAACTTATATAGCGCGTAGTATTATTCATGTCACGATACTTACCATAACTAACAACTTATGTTACGTGGATGTTGTGTGCTGTTGGCAACACGGAATTATATCTTGAATACTATTAAATATATAAGTTGTTAATAGCTAGCTGCATAGCACCCCACGACAATTGGTGACCCTGAGCTCGACTTCGGATTTCAGTATATGAGTCGTTCTGGCAGCCCCGCTAGGCGCAGTTGTTTTTGCGTGGCACTTACCGCTTAAAAACCTCATTAATATATTCATGAGGGGGTATTTTTTAATACTTATTTTAAACTTCCATTCCTCATACTCTAGCAGTTCAACTCCAATTCTGTCAGCAATTGGAGTTAGAACAAAGCTATTATTATGAACTCCACGAAGTCAGTTTGTGACCTTTTTGTAGGGCTTCTTCTGGAACTAGCTCAGGTGTGGTTACTACAGTGTGGTATTCAGTCAGACTAGAAGCATTTTTGTGAATTTCATTAAGGTTAGAGTGTTCATTAGTCACCAAATCATTCAAAAATGCAAACACCAAATCATTAAAACATGCAAACACCAAATCATTCAAAAATGCAAACAACAAATCATTCAAAAGTGCAAACTACAAATTGCTGCTTTTTTTTACACAAAATAAACACATCCAAAAACAGTAATTCTGATGGATCATCACATTGAGCAGATTGAGAAGCATTGTAGGGTTTGTGGTAACAGGTTGAATAAATCTAAGGGAAAGAAGATACAGCCAGTATATGCCTGCACAGATAGAGATGACCTTGTCACCTTAGTTGGGCTCCAAATTCCAGCAGCAGAGGAAGAGTATTTGCCACGGAACTTCTGCAATTCTTGCTTTCTGAGGATGAGTAGAGCAAAGAAGGCTAAGGAGAGTGGATTTCCTTTCCCTAAGTTTGTACTCATGGAGTGGACAGCTCATCAAGATGAAAACTGCACTGTAAGGAAGTATTAATTAAAAAAATAGTATTAATAATAATAATAATAATAATATTAATGCTAGTGAAAATTAACTGATAAGAATAAAAAAATTCATAGCATGCTGTACTGAATAGAGATAAAACCAGCTGAACAGATTTTTTCCCCTTAAAAATCAATTTTAAGTTCCAATTAATTTATCTAAAATATATAGCTAAAGGTCTGCCAACATTTTAGCAAGCTGGCTAGGGGAGGTGGGCAGAACAAGAAGTCCACCAAGAACAGAGGCAGACCATGTGGTGAATCTTCTAGGGACGTCATTGGATTAATTAACTCCATTGACTCCATCTCAATGCCTTCAGAAGACCCACACCCAAGGTTTTCACCATCTCCAGTAACAAGCAAACTTACCTGTTCCATCTGCCAGCGCTCGTTGAACAGACCCATCCAACTCGCATGTGACAATCTCGTTTGCTGTACTTGCTTGTGTGAGTCCATTTGCATGTACTATTCTCTGCAATCTCCCTGTTGCAAGCAGCACACACTTGATTGCTCAATAATCAGTCGGCCATCCAGCTTGTGCGCCGTGCCTTGATGAGTGAGGAAGGACAATCATCTGTGTCGGCTGCCAAAATGATCACAGTACCTTCAGGCGTTGATGGTCAGGTTAGGGTTAACAAATTTAAAAAAATTAAATATGTATAACACATCATTTTCAGCCTATTACCTAGGTACAAGTCTCAGTTCCTCGAGTTGGTAGTAGTAGTACCAGCAAAAGAACAGTGAGCCGCAGGATTGATGTTCTGAGATCAGTTAGAGATCTCACAAGTGGGGGTGAGAGTTCATCACAGCTTGCGGCAGAAGTGAACTCACTGACTAAAGAGGAACGAGAAGCCCTTCTTGGCCAGGCCTGCCTTCCCATCACAATCTCTACTAACCATGTTCTGGCAATGAAGGCAGACCTCAGGATTCCTTGGAATAAGCTAAGGATACTTTGGAGGTGAATATATTTCAAAATTTAATTTTTTAGTCCTTACCCAGTAAATATCTTAGGTGGTTCAAGACCTTCAGCGTCTCTATTGCTAGTGAAGGGAAGCAGTGAGTGCTTGACAAAGAGATAGCTGGCGATGACTTGGTAGCAGAGAAAGCCCCGTTTTCTGTTTCCACTAGTTCTGGGTTGGAGGAAATGAAGGAAGTACCTTTCGTGTACTTCCCCAATTTAATGAAAGTGATTGGTGACATAGTAGACAGGCACCAAAGGTTTGTCCTTGTTTTTTAGGAAATCTAGCACAAAACATACACAAAAAACAAACAATTAACAGCAACTACTAAACTGGTGATATATTATAAATATTGCTACAATTTACCACTAGATCTGATTCGGGGTTGACGTGGCACCATGGAGTGATTCCGGAGAGTGAGCTGTGGCTGAAACTTGGTGGGGACAAGGGTCATGGTAGCTTTAAGCTGAACCTTCAGCTTGTGAATACCAGTACTCCGAACTCCATGAAGAACACAAGAGTTCTTTCTGTGTTTAAGGCAGGAGACTCCACCTTGAACTTGCACACAGCCCTGTGCACGTATAAGGAGCATGTGACTGAGGTACAGGGAATGAATCTGAAGTAAATTGTCATGTAAATAGATGTGCTTTTAATTGAATAAAATAATCAATGTAGGGAATACACAGTGCAACTCTTTCAGTCAGGTGACTACGAGTATCTCTGCAAAATGTATGGACTGAGTGGTGTGAGTGGTATGTCTGTCACTTATTGCTTTGTACATAAATCAGTAACTTACATTTGGAACTAGGACGTCACAACTGCCTTTGGTGTTTGATTCCCAGCTCTAAGTTGGTTGAGTCACCAAGTTCCAGAGGCTCCCTTCCACTAAGGACACTGGAAAGTTTGAAAGATGACCACCTAAGATTAATGACGGCAGGAAAAGGAAATTTAAAGGTGGCTAAGAACTACAACAATGTCATTGGTGACATGTACTATTAAACATTCCCCTCACTCACGTAAGCCGATAGATCTTTACAAAATTAAGATAAAATTTATCACCTTGTTTTTACATTATGATATTTAAGGTATGCATACCTGGATTGCACCTCTCCCTGGGTATCTTCAACAGAATTTGGAAGCTTCTGGAAAACAGTTGCCAGGAATTGGATTTCAAGCATTCCTTGGAAGTCTGTGGTGCTAGCCATTCTGTTGGTGGTCACCGTAGTAACATCCAAAAGTTGTCTTCTGTGAGAGCAGAAATTGAGGTTAAAAAAAAGTATGGCTCTGTTCTCTCAGAAATGCTCACTTACTGCGTATTGACCTCAAACTCTGGTGGCACTAACGAGCTTGAGGACGGTCTGAAGGCAGAGTTAGTTGAAATAGAGAAGAACATTCAGATCAAGGTAAATATAAGCTTATTTGTCACACACAGTATAGACTCACTATGTCCAATACGAATAGATGACTGAAGTATCTAAACTGGAAGACACAATCAGAAAGAACTTTGACGTTTCTAGTGGAGAACTGTTTTCTTCACTGGATAAGAGCCTCCACTCTTAATGTCAAGCGGCAAGCACACCAGGGGGGAACATTTGTGGGTAATTATGTCCACAAGCTATTGCAGGTATTATTTAATTTTTATGTAATGCTAAAAAATCTGTAACACACCTGTAATCTTCATGTTAATTGCCGAAAAGCATCAAGATATTGTTTCATAATTTGAAACAAATCAGCTCCACATTCCCTCAGACACTCCAGCCTACTATAGATGACAAATCGCCACATTCACCACCACTTTCTCTCTCTTCCATGAATGCCATAAAGGATATGATTCCTCATCTTATATGAGCGACTCTGACATAAACAATCTTGGTAAGGCAATATATCATTATTAGTATATATTTATAAATTCTACCTTTTATTTTTAAATTAGAACGCAGCATAGATAACTTCATGAAGTTCTATTGTGAAAAGTTCCCACAGCTACTGTGCTCCCAAAAATGCACATCAGAGCACGTTATTCCGTGGGTGAAACGCTGGCGTGTTGGAGCAGGTCTTATGGGGGAACAAGACACAGAATCTATTCATCAGCATTAATTTATGAAATTGGAGCGGACTCACCAGGGAATTCCTAGTGAAGTGGATAGGCTGAAATACATAATGAAGGAGCACCAGTTGGCAACAGATCCTCCTTGGTTTGCCTGAGACCAGCTCCTAAGCATTACCAGAAAAGAAGGAAACTTATGGCAGCTGAACCAGAAGACTCTTCTTCTTAGATTACCTGGCACATTTTAAAATTCATTGAGCACTGAATGTAGTACTGCAAGTCTTCTTCATTTACCACAAACCAAATGAGCGGTTGTTGAAAAATTGAATGTAGCTACAAAAAAAAAACAGTAGCACTTGGAGAATTAGTATAGTAATTGACATATACCTATTAAAGCCATACCTGGTTCCAGCATCTCCTAAAGCACTGCTAAACTGCTGCAACAATTGGTTAAAGACTGTGAAATAACCAGCACTATAGCTCCTCCACGGCGCCTCTCACCAAATTTTTCTTTTAACTGTTTACATAATGAATATCCTCCTTTCCCGTGATAATACTGTGATGCACGTGATAAGCTACTTGGTGTGTTAAAAATCTATTTTTTTTCTGATTGTTAGTCGGTTGCTACCTTGGCTGCTAGGAGTCTGGTGAGAGGAAAAAAAATTGTGGGCGGGTCGCGGTGCCACGTACTGGGTGAGACAAAAACAACTGTGTAGGTTCTCCAATGTCTCCCTTCGTAAGTATGCATTTTTTTAACATCCACTCTTGAGGGTACTAAGTTGGACCAGCTTGCTGAGTTGGCTGACAAAGTCATGGAGGGGCCATGCCCAAGCCAGGGACTATTGCTGGAATAACAACACCTCATAAATGGTCCTGCTTCGGGAAGATGTTGCTCGTCTGGAAAAGCTTGTCCACAAGCTCAGCCGTTCTCACTCTCCTCGTCGGATCTCTCGTTCTACTCATCGTTCACCCACACCTCAATCTACGGAATCATCTGACGATGCTTCTACCACTTCTGGAACGCTCTGCTGGTATCACCACAAATTCGGCAAGAAGGCACAGAAATGCAAAGCCCCTGCGCTTGGAAGTCAAACTCCAAGGCTGGTCGTTAGCGGCGACCAACGTCGCCGGCCTATCATCCACAGGTCGCCTTTTTTATATACACGACTCGTTAACTCTAGCTAACCTTCGCTTCTTGGTAGATACTGGAACGCAGATCAGCATTGTTCCACCCACACATAAGGAACGGTCTGCTGGTGCTAGCAATATGTTACTGAAAGCTATCAACGGTTCGGAAATACCAATCTTTGGAATGCGTTCACTCACCCTGGATATAGGACTTCGCCGTACATTCCGCTGGGTATTTGTAGTGGCAGACATACCACATGCTAACCTTGGTGCTGATTTTTTGTACCATTTCGGATTGTTGGTTAGTCTATGTAACCACGCACTCTGTGACTCCACCACTCACTTCTCTGTTCAAGGTGTTGTCTGTACGAATACCTCATCCAGTGGCCTTGCCCGTCATCAAGTAAACCTATCAGACCCATATTCTCAACTCTTGTATAAGTTCCCGTCTGTTACTCAAGCTTCCTTCTCTGATCGTCTGGTCAAGCACACTGTGACTCATCACATTCAGACTACTGGACCAGCGGTGGCTGCACGCACACGTCGTCTTGCGCCAGAACGTTTACGTATTGCCAAGCAGGAATTTGACCACATGCTGCAATTAGGAATAATCCGTCCTTTCAGCAGTAGCTGGGCATCTACTCTGCACATGGTACCAAACGCACCCCTGGTGATTGGCGTCCATGTGGTGACTTCAGGGCACTTAATAAGATAACTGTGCCTGACCACTACCTAGTCCCACATCTTCACGACTTCACTGCCACACTCCGTGGAGCATCCATTTTCTCACATTAAGATTTGGTACGAGCCTACCAGTTGCTCCTGAAGACATCCCGAAAATGGCCATAACCACACCCTTTGGTTTGTTTGAGTTTCTTGGAATGCCATTTGGTCTTCGAAATGCGGTACAAACTTTTCAGAGATTTATCGACCAGGTGTTGCGTGGATTACCATTTTGCTATGGTTATGTAGATGATCTTCTCATTACAAGTTCTTCACAAGCGGAACATTTACAGCATCTACAAGCAGTTCTCTAAAGACTTGAGGATAATGGTATTTTAATCAACCCTTCAAAGTGTGTTTTCGGTGTATCCGCTCTAGATTTTCCTGGCTATTAAGGGTGGCCGCACATAGCAATGCACACCGCCTGTAGATCTGGACATTAATTTATTCCCCGCCAATACCCCCACCATTCAATAATATGCGAGCAGAAACTATCGCGCAGTAGTAGCAGAAGTATACTTTGCAAAGTTGTGGTGTTTTAGTTTAGCTTCTTGTTGTCTCATATCCGTTTACAGCAACTCTTCATACGTCGTCTGAGCTCACGCGGCAAGGTGCACCAGGCTGCCTCTCCTCCTGTAGCTGTTCTCCGGACTCTGCGCACCTGAACTCAAGCAGATGGATCCACCACGCTCGATTTCTGCGGAACGAAGACTTCCCACGCTGCGCAGATCTAATTAATACCTTCACCTCTGGCTATCTCCAATAAGCTGCTCTCTCTTCTGACTCTCTTGTTATTGTTGTATATGTTTGTTTACTCTTGATATAGGCGGTGTGGGGGAAGTACTGACTTCTAACTCTGTCACTGCCCGCTCGGTAAGTAGTCTCCACTGCCACCAGGCCTATTTGGCTCCAGCCGCTATCTACCCCGGTCTCAATAGGTTAAGTTTAATTAGTCTTCAAAACACAGGACATACAACGTACATGGAACTCGAATGAATAGGCGACTGGGAGATGGGACGCCTCTGCTTATATAGACAGAGGCGGCCACGCCCAGTCAGGTGATCTAGCTAGCTAGGTGCCCGTCTGATTGGCCCAATCTTGGCGCCTAGAGACGGAGCACCCGTACAGCCTAATAAGGAAACGCTAGCTAGTGATTGCACAAATTATTGCACACGAACATTGCGCTAACACACATACAAATCGTGTAATGTTCATTATGTCTCTTGAATGGGTGTGGCACCCGCTGGCCCCACATGGCATTTTGTCACATTTTTTTGTACTCTCCTGAGGCATCCACGTCCTGAGTAATCGGATATTCCTTAATTTCAGTCTTGTGAGTCCATTCATCAAAGGCTGCCTTCATTTTGGTGAGATTAAGCTTCTTGCGCACACTGAAGAAGAACACTAAGGCTACCCCTGTCCCTTGCTGGGGGTATAATATAGTGGACAGGTACCATAGTGCTGGTGAGGGGTTATTGTAATTGGCCGCTCCGTGAATGCGGTTTATGAACGGGAAGATATGGATTAGGAAGTAGACCAGCGGGTAGGCTAGCAGTGACACAGTGTATCGCAAAGCTTGCTTTCTGGTGTTATCTGCACCTTGGTTGTCTAAATTTGTCCACTTTCTTCGGTGGAAGTAAAACTTGATGAGTATGATGATGTAGAGTATTATCATGACGCTCAGGACTAGGTAAAGAGGGATGTACCACAGGACCAGCTGCATGACCTGCCCAAACAAGTGGACCTTGCACGTCCCATTTACTTCCTCTGTGCTTCTGATCCAACAGAATGCCCCAGCCTGGCCGTATCCTCCGCCGACAAATGGAATCCAGTTGAACAAGAACGGAGAAGCAAAGATGAACAGAAGCACTGGGATGTCGAGCTTTTCCAAGTTTATGGTGAAGAATACCTTCAAGAGAAGTGTGGCAGTGATGCAGATGTAAGCATTGAGAGCCATCCAGGCCCCTAGCTGACTGGCAAAGGCACTGAACAAACAGTACCCTTTGTAATCAAACCTCGCCAAGAAGTATGTGATAAGAGTTACAATAGAAGCAGATGCCAGATAGAGGATAAGTCTCTGGTTGAAGAATGACCACTGCTTGAAGAGAACGATGAAGAAAGGAATAAGGGACACTGCCAGTAAAGAAATGATGGTGGAGATTGAAGAGACTATGCTTATGGCAGAGAAAGCACCGGTGTTGAACACCTGGCAGTTGGTGCCTTGAGGGGAGTCGGTGGTGAGCAGTTCCATGGTGCTGCTGGTAGTGGCCATTTTGTTTGGACATAAGCAAAGACTATATACTTTTACACTCAATACTCGGCCCATCCCACATTTTGCTTGTGTAATATTCACAGAGTGAAGTGGCATGAGGATATGAATTCTATTATATAACTTGATTTTTTACTAATGTGGCAATAACTTGTAATGTGTAATTTATATAAGCGCATCTAGTGATAAGGCTATGGAAAGCTAGGTAGGTAGTAAGGTTTGACCTTTTATGAAGCATTTAGGCACAAGCATATGAAATTGTTCGATATTCAATTTACCAGTTAGAGTAGCGATGTTTGATGCAGCGTTACTAAATTGATGCATTCAGTGTTTCGATGATGTGAATAAGGTTCTAATTGGTGATTAAAGTAAACAGTTACTAGTTTGTACATTAATTTATGCTGTTTGTCAAGAACTGAATTATTTTGAAAAGAAGTGGTAGCAGAGGGCTTCACAGGTGTGTTCGTTGATTTCACAAGTGTGTTCCTGCAAGGTGTATTACAATTTCACTCACTGTGTAAAAACTGTAAGTGTTATGTTACATCTCCTGAGTACAATAAATTCAATGATTACTATTTTTAAAGTTTCACATTGGTGTTCACTGTTTGGTACCGGTTGACCAGGTGATAAGAACCTTGAACTGTCTTCTCCAACTCGTCAGTCTTGAATTCATACTCCTCAATTTCAGTCTTGTGCATCCATTCCTTAAGAGCTGCCTTGAGGTTTGCTGGCGTCAGCTTCTTCCTCACGTTCACAAAGAACACTATAGCTATTCCAGTGCCTTGCTGGGGGTAGGACAAGGTGTTGAGAAGCAAGAGGACTGGTGAAGGTGTGGCAGAACTAAACAATCCATGGAGTCTGTCTACAAACGGAAACAAGTTGATGATAAAATATACCATCGGATACGCCAGTAGCGATACGATGTACTTGAGTGCATTCCTTCTCTCGTTGTACGTGTTTGGGTCTGTCATCTGCCACTGCCTTTTGTACAGACAGAATTTGACTAAGATCATCACATAGAATATAATGAGGACACTCAGGATGAGGTAGAGTGGCAAGTACCACAGCGCCAGCTGTAGACTCCGCCCCAAGTTGTTCTTTTCACACGTCCCATTGACCTCCTCCACTAGCTTGATCCAGCACAGAATACCTGATCGGCCGTAGGTGTGCTGTATGAAGGGAATCCAATTCCAGAGCAAAGGAGACGCAAAAATGGCAGGAACGACTAGCCAGTCCATCTTCTCCAAGTTCACTCTAGTGAAAGCTCTGATCAGCAAGGAAGTAGTGATGCAGAGGTAGGCATTGAGAGTCATCCAGGCTCCATTTTGAAGGGCAAATGCAGTAAAGATACAAAACCTTCTACTACTGGGCACTAAGGAGAGTATATCTGTAATGAGGCCAACTATGGTGGCCACAAAGAGATACAAGATGAGTCTTTGGTTCAAGAAACTCCATCTCTTCAAGAGAATGATGAAGAACACAACCGAAATATTGGAGAGGACTGAAATAGCACTTGATGTGAGGGAGATGATGAGAGCTGCTTGGAACACTTTAGCATCGTAGGATGAGTTGGAGCAGTTCATAGCCATTCCTGTACAAGTCCTACAACTGGGCTCTCTGCGCTTGTTTTGTAAGCTGTAGTCAGTGATACTGTATTAGGCTCTGGGAACATCAGGTGGTGTTTATTTAATGCCTATTGTTTTCACAAGGCTCATAGGGAATTCATAAGTGTTGAGGTGTAGTATTATATAGTAAGGCTAGAGTGTCTTGATTCTGCAGAAGTTGTGGTATGGACTCCCTACATGTGCCTAGTGCTGGTGGATCTGAAAGTTCTAACTTATTGGTACAATAAGATGGATATGGGTGGCTAGTGTATTAATAATAGGTTCTACTTAGTGGTAAGAATTATAATTGCAATTATAATTGCATGGTTTTTTGTTTTTGTTGGTTTGTTGTTGTTGTTGTTTTGTTCGGGTTGTTGTTGTTTTTTCAGTGTTAATTTAGCTGTTATTTTGAAAATTAAGTGTTGGTTACAGCTTTAATTAACGCAGTGCATCCAACTCCAGCCACAAGTCTTTACTGCATCTTTGGAATTATAGCAAATGGCAGAAGTTTATGTAGCTGTGATCACTATATGATAACTTATAATGTTACATCTCCTCAGAAAAATTTTTACAATAATTATAAATTCATGTAGTTACAATTTTTGAAGTTCCACCTTGGTATTCAGCATGTTTGGTACTGGCCGACCAGATGGTGAGAACCTTGAACTGTCTTCTCCAACTCGTCAGTCTTGAATTCATACTCCTCAATTTTAGTCTTGTGCGTCCATTCCTTAAGAGCTGCCTTGAGGTTTGCTGGCGTCAGCTTCTTCCTCATGTTCACAAAGAACACTATAGCTATTCCAGTGCCTTGCTGGGCGTAGGACAAGGTGTTGAGAAGCAAGAGGGCTGGTGAAGGCGTGGCAGAACTGAAGAGTCCATGGAGTCTGTCTACAAACGGAAACAAGTTGACGATAAAATATACCATCGGATACGCCAGTAACGATACGATGTACTTGAGAGCGTTCCTTCTCTCGTTGTACGTGTTTGGGTCCGTCATCCACCACTGCCTTTTGTACAGACAGAATTTGACTGAGATCATCACATAGAATATAATGAGGAAACTCAGGATGAGGTAGAGTGGCAAGTACCACAGCGCCAGCTGTAGACTCCGCCCCAAGTTGTTCTTTTCACACGTCCCATTGACCTCCTCCACTAGCTTGATCCAGCACAGAATACCTGATTGGCCGTAGGTGTGCTGTATGAAGGGAATCCAATTCCAGAGCAAAGGAGACGCAAAAATGGCAGGAACGACTAGCCAGTCCATCTTCTCCAAGTTCACTCTAGTGAAAGCTCTGATCAGCAAGGAAGTAGTGATGCAGAGGTAGGCATTGAGGGTCATCCAGGCTCCATTTTGAAGGGCAAATGCAGTGAAGATACAAAACCTTCTACTACTGGGCACTAAGGAGAGTATATCTGTAATGAGGCCAACTATGGTGGCCACAAAGAGATACAATATGAGTCTTTGGTTCAAGAAACTCCATCTCTTCAAGAGAATGATGAAGAACACAACCGAAATATTGGAGAGAACTGAAATAGCACTTGATGTGAGTGAGATGATGAGAGCTGCTTGGAACACTTTAGCATCGTAGGATGAGTTGGAGCAGTTCATTGCTATTCCTGTACAAGTCCTACAACTGGGCTCTCTGTGCTTGTTTTGTAAGCTGTAGTCAGTGATACTGTATTAGGCTCTGGGCACACCATGTGGGAACGCCCACCTCACAAACCCTGCAGAAGACATGAGAACTTACAGCAAGAACCAAAGACATGTTAATTGTTTTCACATGTACTTAATTAGCTATGCATAGAACTGCTACATGCATTACCATTTCATGTATCATTCATACTCCCACCAGAGTGTGACTGGCTATATATACCACTTGCTGGTTTCATTCTGGTTGGAGACTTGCTTTCTGTAGTGTGTGAGTGTTGTGCTGTGAGAGTCTAAATCTTTAATCCTCTAAATACTTGACTTGGGTCATATTAACCTAGGGAGCGGAGCCAACCCTCATAAGCCAATAGCCTGCTATCTACTGTGGTGATTGCATCTCCCTGGTGGCAGTGACTAACCTACCCCACACACCAAGTAGTGTTTATTTAATGCCTATTGTTTTCACAAGGCTCATGGGGAATTCATAAGTGTTGAGGTGTTGTATTATATAGTAAAGCTAGAGTGTCTTGATTCTGCAGAAGTTGTGGTATGGACTCCCTACATGTGCCTAGTGCTGGTGGATCTGAAAGTTCTAACTTATTGGTACAATAAGATAGATATGGGTGGCTAGTGTATTAATAATAGGTTCTACTTAGTGGTAAGAATTATAATTGCATGGTTGTTTTTTTGTTGTTGTTGTTTTTGTTTTGTTCGGGGGTTTTTTTCAGTGTTAATTTAACTGTTATTTTGAAAATTAAGTGTTGGTTACAGCTTTAATTAACGCAGTGCATCCAACTCCAGCCACAAGTCTGTACTGCATCTTTAGAGTTATAGCAAAGTGACTTCACAAGTGTGTATGTGTGTTTGATGCCTTTGGCAGCAGTTGATGTATGTAGCTGTGATCATTATATGATAACTTATAGTGTTACATCTCCTCAGAAATTGTGGTATTCAGCATGTTTGGTACTGGCCGACCAGATGATGAGAACCTTGAACTGTCTTCTCCAACTCGTCAGTGTTGAATTCATACTCCTCAATTTTAGTCTTGTGCGTCCATTGCTTAAGAGCTGCCTTGAGGTTTGCTGGCGTCAGCTTCTTCCTCACGTTCACAAAGAACACTATAGCTATTCCAGTGCCTTGCTGGGGGTAGGACAAGGTGTTGAGAAGCAAGAGGACTGGTGAAGGCGTGGCAGAACTGAACAGTCCATGGAGTCTGTCTACAAATGGAAACAAGTTGATGATAAAATATACCATCGGATACGCCAGTAACGATACGATGTACTTGAGTGCATTCCTTCTCTCGTTGTACGTGTTTGGGTCCGTCATCCGCCACTGCCTTTTGTACAGACAGAATTTGACTAAGATCATCACATAGAATATAATGAGGACACTCAGGATGAAGTAGAGTGGCAAGTACCACAGCGCCAGCTGTAGACTCCGCCCCAAGTTGTTCTTTTCACACGTCCCATTGACCTCCTCCACTAGCTTGATCCAGCACAGAATACCTGATTGGCCGTAGGTGTGCTGTATGAAGGGAATCCAATTCCAGAGCAAAGGAGACGCAAAAATGGCAGGAACGACTAGCCAGTCCATCTTCTCCAAGTTCACTCTAGTGAAAGCTCTGATCAGCAAGGAAGTAGTGATGCAGAGGTAGGCATTGAGAGTCATCCAGGCTCCATTTTGAGTGGCAAAGCCAGTAAAGATGCAGAATCCTCCACTAGAAAATTTGGAAAATAAATCTGTAATGAGGCCAACTATGGTGGCCACAAAGAGATACAAGATGAGTCTTTGGTTCAAGAAACTCCATCTCTTCAAGAGAATGATGAAGAACACAACCAGGAAGGTGTTGAGCACTGAGATAGCACTTGATATGAGGGAGATGATGGGAGCTGGTCTGATAGCAGTAGCATAAAAAGAAGGACTGGAGCAGTTAGCCATTTATTCAGTAGGCAACCAACTTGTCTTGCTGGGTTATTCTGCAGGTGAGCGACTTCTATACTTGACTGCGGGAGTTTGAATAGTTTTCACATTCAAGTATGGCATTCCAGTTTATCCAATTTAAGTCTTAACGTATAAGGTATTCCAAAGCAATCTTCACAGCTGTTTGTTATTGTTAAAGGAGTTTCCGTGGTACCGTGTAAACACGTGCAACCATAACAATCTATATGCTGCATTTGTTATAATAATTAGGGGCTGTAGACAGTATTAATGGTCTTAGTAACGGTCCATTACAATGTTGAACCCTGAAGAGGACTTCGGCAAGAAGTCGAAACGTCGGGTTAAGTTTTAATTAACAATATTGGCTGTTAGAACAAGAAAAATTTGCCTTATAATAATTAAAGGCTGTAGATTATTGTAGGAGGTTTACATTTTCCTACTGCTGGCACCTATAGGTCTATTATATTGTTGTTTTGTTGTTGTTGTTGTGACATGTGTTCACTTCATGGTGGGCAATGGTGTGACACAGTATTTTATTCTACATTATAGGGTTATATTTATTCCACACTAGATATCTTCGCAAAATCTTTAGGTACATGACTCTGTGGTTATGGTACAGCTACAAGAAGCTTATTACCCTTGAGTTATAGCAACAGGCCAAACTTGTCAATTTTCTTGGTTTTTACTGCTTACCTTCCTCTGGTGTAGCTTACTGGTTAGAGCAGCTGCTAAAATATCAGCTGAGGGTGTGGGTAGCCTTTTACTACCAACTTTACTGTGAGTTACCCTTCCTCTGGTACTAACTACAGTAGTAGTGAAGATATCTGGCATAGAATAAACCACTTATTACACTTGTCAGAGTGATATGGCTAGATATTTCATTCTCAGGGCCTCTGCCTCTTGAAAATAAATTAGCCAGCTTGGCCATATCACACTCTGACTCATGTAATAAGTAGTTCTATATATTCATATACATAAATATTCAGTTCTCCAGTCCTCATATTTAATTGAGATTACTTTGTATGGTACAGAATTGTGTGATGATACAGTAAGTACAGTATGAGCAAGTACATTGTGGGATAAAACATTGCATTAATTCATTTGGTTATGATACAACGGAGGATTTGCTATCAGAATACAATTTATATGAAACTGATTCTGAGGGGCCCCCATAATCATTATCATCATCATCAAGTTCTGCTTCCCCTTCCGTAATGGGGTATTCTTTTACAGTAGCTTCTCTGTGGCACCACCCACTGAGGGCCGCCTTCAGGCTGGGGTAGGTGAGTTTCTTACGAAGGTTCACCAAGACAGCGATGGCTATTCCTGTTCCTTGCTGTGTGTAGAACAGAATAGCGATTAGAAATAG
>WLWI01000988.1_pt1 | contig 24926 bp, 14 predicted proteins | sample 6701501 | NCBI WGS metagenome assembly WLWI01 (sample SAMN12718690, study PRJNA515312) | sponge metagenome | isolation source: marine sponge | host: Mycale hentscheli | place: New Zealand: South Island, Marlborough, Capsize Point | collected 2014-11-01 | reverse complement strand
GCACGCTTCCCAACGTGTGTGTGGGGGGGGAGTGTTGGGGGGGGGGGGGGGGGGGGGGAGGAGAAGCACCTTGTGGTGAGCTCTGTCAACTATAAATATAAAAGCTACTGTTTTGGCTGCTTTTTGTAGTTTAGAAACATTTTCAACTGAGCTCATGTTTTATGAAGTATAAAAGGTTCTCTTTAATGTTTTCATCTCCACCAGCACTTTTAGCAAGCAGTTTGGAACTACAGTAAGTTTACGATAGATGTACCAAGTGTTTCCTGTGTGGTAAGACATTTTGATCCTTCAGCACAGCATCATGACAAAGTAATTTAGCCACTTGGTTAAGAAATAAAAGAAAGCTTTGTATGTAGTTACTTACCTTGATGAAAGTTCACACCTATCAGTACTAACTCATTTAGCAGCAGGTAACGTGGCATCATCAATTGCTAGGAAACTGGCACTAATTAGATAGAGGATGATAAGAGCCCCTCTAATAAAAGGATAACTGCCCACAATAATTAGAACACCCAACTGTCTCTTTATCACATCAGTGTTACATATGCGTGATAAGAAAATAATATTTTGCAACAATAACAAATTATTTTGTTAAATACAGTAAAAATATACACATGAATCTGTTACTCCACCCTGCTGTGCTGATTCAATGAAAGAGAGACATAACAAAGTGATTCATAACTCCCAAGACCAACCAGGTAGCTGTCGAATAACAGCAAAATATTACCTGAACAAAAATTGTCTGTTCAAATTGGAGAGATCAATAGTATCCATATCAATACAGTGCATTTGTGCGAACCCAAGGAGACCCTAGTACAAAAGAAAAAAATTAATGACACACTCAATAGCAAACAGAAATGAAGCACAATTGAGCTCTAGATTTGCGTGCTACAGTGTTTCTCAAACAAGAAAGTAGAGTTTACCAAGAAAGTACCATAAACTGCCCAAGAACACAAATATGTTTGGGTCCAGAGCTTACCATAAGTACACATTTCCTCCCTTCCAGGGCTGAAATAATACAATAGCAATTGTCAATTTCAATAATGGGGGTAAAGATAGGCATGGCAAGTCAAAATTGGAAAAGATAATTAAACTGATCTAAAAAATTATGTAAAAAATAAGTAATTTATAGAATTTTAAAACCTTGAGTTTTGGCTCCCCCCCCCCCCCCCCCCCCCACACAAAAAAAAAAAAAAAAATGATAATAATAATAAAAAAAAAAAAGTAAAAAAAAAAATAAACCTGTAAAAAAAAGATTAAAAAAAAAAAAAAATTAAAAAAATTTAAAACCCGTGGTGTTTCCCCCCCCCCCCCCCAAAAAAAAAAAAAATATTGTCATATAAATGTATATGTAACAAAGTAAACCATGGGTTTGAGGAATTATTGCTGATAACCATCCTGACCCTGAGGTAGAAGCCCCAAGGGAGAGGGAAATTATCCAGTGATAATTCCAAGAGTTGTCATGGTTTAACTATTTTATACCATAGTTGCCATTGCAAAGTTTAAAAGTATGACAAGATATTGTTGTTATGAAGAGGGGGGGGGGGGCTATGTTCTACATTAACATTTATCGCAGTGAGAGTCTCCCCAAAGTACCGACTAACTGTACTTTGTTCCGTTTTAAAGCAAAAAAAAAAAAAAAAAAAAAAAAAATGGTGATAGAGAGATGACATTCAATGATTTTCTCATGACAAGACTTTATACTATACAATAAACAGTTTCAGTTGACTTTAGGTGAGGATGGAGTTACCATAATTGTATTTGCAAAAGCTCAGTTCTACAAGTCTATTTTTAGCTAAAAAGAAGATGACTTTTCACTTTAACCAGAAGTATTCATATGTATACCCTATTTAGTCAAAAAATTATGCTTTTATCACATGGCAGTTATTAAGCTACTATGGTTTATCTTAAAGAGCCAAAGGCAAAAGAAAAAATAAAGCCTGAGGGTGAAATATTTTGTTATATCAACTCTGGCAAGTGTAATAAGTGTTCATTTTATGCTAAATATCCTTCACCCAGCTTGTAAAGTGAGCCCTTATAATTTTAAGTATCATTTTACATGTCACACTCTACTCTGATCTGACCAAGCCTCACCTCCCCACTTTCATCCGTCACTTATGGCTGGGGAATCGGCAAGTTAGGCATTGCTATCAACTACCAGTGTATTTGAGGGCAAACAAGCTTGCGCAATTCAGAGCATGATAACACCTGTGTTATATCAAGAAATATTTCACAAGCTATAGAAACACCCAGAAGATCATGCGGTTAGTACATCAACAAAATGAAACTACAAGAAAATTTGTTTAAATTGTTTGGGGTATGCAGTAATATCCATCATGTATGGACCATCCTTACACTATAATGTAATAACTACATATGTTACCTAGTATTCTATTGGAAGTGTTGTTTTTTTTTGCCCAAACAATACTGTCACATAAAGGCACATAACAATGACAAAAACGAAGATAACTTGCAAATACCACTACGTTATAGAAAATGAACTCCATTAAGTTTGTAAGTAACTTGGTCTTCTTCAGCTATGTCAGAGACAATCTAATTCAGCCGAAAAAGTGGTGTAAACGCTAGTAATTGGCGAGCGAGACACTATCAGGGGTAACAAAACAAACAAATATCCTCGATTTTCAATTGTTACCCCTGATAGTGTCTCACTCGTGTCATTTTGTACTTTGACCCTCGCGTTTTTGTGTCTGCTTTGTGGTTTACCCCTTCCCATACCTCCACTAAATAGAATCTTTCGATTTAGCAAACTCGTATCATTCAAAGAAATTTAATGGTATACCCCTTTGCATTACGTTGTTTCTAAATGCCACAAGACGCACTTAGGTCTTAAAACTTGCTGTTAGACACAACACTGTACAGTAATTCTTTAGAACTTCTGGTTTTTTCAAGCTGCAAAATGTTACGTCAAAAGGTTACTATGATATTGAGATCCTTTACCAGACGTATTTTCAAAACTTTGCTGTCTATAGTTAGCTGTGAGTACTTGTTGTCAAAAGCTACTGGTAACTCAGATAGTCAGAATGCAATATTGGAGAAAACAGAAAATACTAGTATTCAGGAAGTTGAGGTAAGAAAGTAGTTCTGTATTTGTTAGATAAAGTATGGTCAGAATGGCTACGTACTTATACCTTTAGAAATGGACTGATAGATTTTTCTGAAGTGTTTAGTTTGTGCACAGGTTCACTTGCCATTTGTGCTCAAGCACATCACTAGTATATACTTTGTTGGTTAAACATTTACTTTGTACTATCTTTAGCTAAGCAGTAGCTATAATGCACAACACTATCACACACACTCACTTGTTCACTAGACATACCAACACAAGATTTACCTTCTTAGTTAGACTTTTGGACAATGGATTTTCAAGTTAGAACAACACTGTTGCGTAGGGCGTATAACAGTGAAAAATAGCTCATTAACTTGCCATCGCTGCTAAGTCGAATATAAAACAGAACTCTGGTAAGCTTGTAAGTTTTAATTGCACCGGAAAAGAATTCAAAGCGGTAAACAATTCAATTTCCTTGGATGATACAGGTAAAGATCGATAAACCAGAGGATTCTGTTTAGTGGAAGTTTGGGACGGGGTCGACTACCAAGCTAACACAAAAATGCGAGTATCAAAGTACAAATGACATACGTACATCCACACATATATAAACAAAAATAACACCCCCAATTTTTTATTGTGTTACCTGTGATAGTGTCTCATGCGCTCGCCAACAAATTAATATCCTTGATTTTTAATGGTGTTACCCTTGAAGTGTCTTGCTCATTTTGCTTGCTACTAGTAATACTAAAACCAAAAAGCTTACCAACTGTTGTTGTTTTTTTTTGAAATCTTGGATAAGCAATAAGCTATAACTTGTGACTAAAACACTGGCCACGAGTCAATGTGTTGGTATATCCACTGAACAAGTGTGTGTGAAAGTGTTGTGTGTCACAGCTACTGCTTAGCTAAAGAAAGCACAAAAAATTTTTAAACTAAAACTTTAACAAATGTTGTTTCATTTTTCAAGTCAAACAGTTGGGGCCTACTAATAGTGAGCGATAGCATGGTTACCTTGTGCTGGGTCCTACTACTAGTGAGCGATAGCACGATAGCATGGTTACCTTGTGCTATTTTACTATACAAATTTAATATGATTTATTATTGCTATTACCAATTTCAATCTCTGGGTGCAAAAATGCTACATTTATTTAGCTCGCCTAAAGTTGTGTTCTAGCTTCTTTATTTATTCCTAAAAGTAGCTTCAAGTATGGTCCTTGCCTTGACCATTTATTTTAGCTAACAAGTATGGAATTACGTTCTTGTACCTATTTTGAGTAGCAATATCAGTAAGCATGTCTTAAGGTTCAAACCTGTGTGGTAATTCCTTAGAAATGCCTGCTGTCTTTTTTTAAATTTATTCAAACAATTGCGGAGAGTGGTTACTATGGCATTGAAATCCCTCTACTGTATATACGTAATTTAAAAACTCGACCGTTTTCAGTAGCTGGGGCTGTAGAAGTTAAAATTAATCACAGTACTGTAGTCTTAAGTAACCTAACTAGGGAGACCCGCCAGCCACTTGTGCTCAAGCACACCGCTAGTACGGACTTGATTGAAACAAACACAATTACTTCTACCCGCGCTAGCACACACTTAATAATTTTACAACGTATGAAGAAATAAAAAATTCATAAGTTTATTGGCTTAAAAATTTATGAGCATGTAGACCAAGAGTGGTATAAAAAAAAATATGTAACTGGGCAAAAAATGTTTAAGGTAAACATGTGTAATTTTTCATACATACATAATACTGATCTGTAATAAACTGAGACTTACCAGGTCTTTAAGAAGCTCACACCCCAAGCCTCCAGCTCCCACAACGAGAACCTTGCATGTTTTATTCACAAACTCTAATGTCTTACAAAAAATATATTGCAAAAAAAAATGATAGCTAGATTGTAGATAGACCACTGTTTACTTACTTCTGGGCTAGGCTCGAAGTCAGGGTGTGCCAGCGGACTACCCCTAGTAAGTAGATACTGAATATTTTTCCACCGCGCAGCAAAATCTGAACCGTCCATGACGGGTGCTGTGGAATCGGAATCCACCTGGTTCCCCCCCAATTATGTTTACGAAAAGGCTACCATTCAACCCTTTACCTAAGTAGATGTCATTGGCGAACTCTGTCGGAGTGGGACAAGTTACGAATAACTTACTGGCTGAGTAATGGCAGATCCCGAACTGAAAAAGGTTGGCCCACTAAGTTAAAAGATGAGCTTAAGCCCTTTACAACCTTAATGTGAAATATTACATATGGCAAAATATTCAACCCTGACTAACATGGGAACATAGCTAGTAAATTTTTATACTAAAGAGTAATATCTTAAGGTTTACCACTTACTGCCCTATTTTGTGCTAATGTATGCATTTAGGGTTTCTTAAAGAGTTGGGTAAATACTTGAATCATAATTATAGCATTTTATTTTATTTTATAGAGATAAAACCAATTTTTTTTATAGCAGAGTGTGTCACATATTTTGTTAATCATTGGGAGTAATTAGCATGCAATTATTTGCTGTAATTAAGCCTAACAGCATAATGAACATAGCGTTCAAATACATATTATGGGGGAGGCCAAGAATTGTGGGGGGGGGAAGCTGGAAAGAAAGAAACTTCCCTCTTTCCACTAGATTAAACCCTGCTAGTGTAATCCTTTTTTGTATAAGGTTGTGTGTGCTTATATAACTCCCTTAGAGTTCGTAATAAAAATATCCATTGGACTTAAATGTAGAGTTTGCATATAAAAGGGCATTGACAGGGACGTAGTATGCTACAAGTGAAAAATGGAAGCTACCAGTTTTGTCATGAACTTCTCAGGGGCCATTTTATAAAGCATTATAGTAACTTAGTGCACAAAAAAACAAACTGGGAGACAACATTGAGATTCAGTAAACTAGGCCACAGATTTTGTGTGTAGAGAATAACATTGAATTATAAATGTAACCTCTGAGATTAAATACAATCAAGTTATGTGAGCCACTACAAACAGGATGGTAATCTCTGCCTTTTCATACTCTGAAGTAATTATGGGAGCATCAACTTAGCTTGGTATTTTGAACACACCATTAGGCATGTACTCAAGCTAACATACTCATATTTTTATATATTAATTTTTTTTTTGTTAAGTGATAAAGCATTTTCAACTACATTTGTTTTATGAAGGGAGTTTATATTAGTAGCAATTTAAATTGTCTTATATAAATTGGTTGGGGAGCAGGGTTCATTCAGTGAAATCAAGGTGCACAGACTTTCAACTCGCTCACTCCCCTTCACTGTGCCCTGCCACCAGAAACTGAAGCGTGTAACTATGCCCTAGGTGTAAGGCTAAATGTGGGTTTCAATGAAGTAATTTGTTACCTATATTTTCATAAATATATGACTCATACAGTTCCTATTATCAATTATGTATGTTCTGGCCAAATCCTGCACAAATACTGGTTGTAAGCCTTTCCCTCTCTTAGTGGTTATATTATTGTCTATTAATAAAGCCACTTCATGCAATTTATTTAACTGTATAGGCTTTTACTGAGCTACAAATCAAGATTATTGACATCAATCAAAAAGTAAGAACATCAGAAAGTCAAATAGCTGCATTGAAAAGGGAACTTGCTAAAAGTGAACTGACAGAAAAGGAGTTGAAAGAAATTCCCAATGATGTCAATACCTATTTACCTGTTGGAAGAATGTAAGATGTTATGTATATTCTAGTGTGTTTTTTTAGTTTGTAGTTGTAAATGTTTAACAGGATTTACTTGATTGTTGTAGTGATTAGCTTTGTAATGCTTTAAATTTGTATTATAGGTTTGTCCTTCAGTCTTCTGAAAATATATATCAGCATTTGAATAAAAAAAGGATTCATGCTAAAGAAAAAATTAAGAAAATGGAAGAACAAATTTCATATTGGAAGAAAGGGGTGAAGGAAAGTGAAGAAAATATTCGTGATATGGTGTCTCAAAAGATGAAGAAAACATAATTTTTGTAATTTGTGGTTAATTATTCTATGTTGAATGCAATGTATATAATCGTGCTGTGAACTACTCATTATTGTAGTGTATGAAAGGTTACATTAAAATAAACGTGTTATAAACTACTTAACTTGGGATAGTTAAATGACGTAAATTTATAATTACTCATACTTCAGTAGTGAATCAACTGTGGGCAATGGTGGGCTAATGTGATATCTCCAGATAAGCACACTGGCCACATTAAAAAAGAAGAGAATTTGTTTAAAATTGCCCGTTTCGACTGACATATATAGCTATTTGATGCTATTGTGCTAAATACTTTCTTTTTTCCAGCTACAATGTACAGAAATTTATTTAAAAGTGAACTAACATAAACGACTGTAACCTAGCCAGTAGAGGCGTCGCCCCTTTACCAATAAGTTCGTGAAAGTACACCAAGCAGTAACACGTCATTGTCTATCTTCTAGTTTATATCTGGTGGTAGAACCGGGTCGAGATATCTTATGGTATGTTCTGTTGGGTTCTGTAGCTTGTGAAAATCTTAGTATCGGGATACAGGGTCAAAAACAGTCTGGTTTTCCTAGTGGTGGGGGTCGTGACGCTAACAAGAAAAAGCAAGATGTAAGTTATGAAAGAAGGTATTTAAATTGTAGCCTCTGAATTGATATGCTTGTGTGTGTTCTGATCTATGAAAAGTTTGTGTGTGGTAGTACTCTAAGATAATACTGGCTATATTTGTTTGAAATAGTGGCTGTTTATACATCAGGTACTGTTTTGTTGAGAAATTACAGCTTTGCACCTCCTCTGGCAAAAGTACAATAGGTACATTAAAATTAGTTAGTGGGCAACTTGAAAATATTGTTTAGGTTTACCCCTGGTTAGTTCAGATTCTGTATTCATGAAATTGCAGTATACTAACTACTGCTAGATATATCGGCTTACTTTATTACATGGTTGCTGGCATAAACCCTTTTCCTGACATAATGATGTATTATATTTCAAATGATGACTCAATTGTGTATGCCCTTGAAGTTGTGAGGCATTGTGACGGCAAAATAATGCAGTACCAAGTACAACTTCTTTTAAATTGGTAAGCGAGCGGAGTGAGCGAGACACTCTCAGGGGTAACACAATTGAAAATTGGGGATATTTGTGTTTGTTGGCGAGCGAGCGGAGTGAGCGAGACAGTGTTAGGGGTGGACAATGCAAAATCGGGTATATGTTTTATATATGTATATATGGATGGTACGTATGCCCTTTAAATGTGCGCGCAGGTTCTGTTTTTATCCTAAAAACACGGCTTTTTAGGCTTGTCCCCACTTTCTTCTGATACTACAGCTTTAAATTGTGAGATAATCCCTTCGAAACGCTTGTTTTTCAAGTCCCAAAAAGTTACTGCGAACGGTTACTATGGCATTGAAACCCTTTACCAAATGTAATTTGAAAAACCTTGTCATTTTTTGTGGCTGCTAAATGCCGCTCGTTGGTTGTCACGTGCCACAGGTAGCCAGAGTGGCTAAATATTAGAACCAAAGAAGCCACCATTACTTGGGAGAAGCTGAGGTAAGTACGTAGTTCCATATTTGTTAGCTAAAATGTTGTTGTTTTTTTGTTTTTTGGTAGAGCTGCGAGCTTGTTCACCAGTTACTGGTAATTGAGGTAGTCAGAATGGCTTAAATTGGATACTACAGAAGTTATCACTATTCCTGAAATTGAGGTAAGAGAGTAATTCTGTATATATTAAATGGTCAACTACTATTTACTTTTTTGCATGAACTAAGCTAAAGTATATTATGTAACAATACTGTACATGGGTGTAGAAAGCAATTTTAAAGTGGCCAATCAAGCAGTCGACTTTGCGACGCCTACAATATTGGATGGGGTTTAAATTGTTTAAATGCACTTAATAAAAAAAAATTAACATTAGTAAATAAATTATGTAAAATTAATGAAAGCATGGTAAATACTAATCAAGCATACCCATTAGCTAATTATACCTTGTCAAGGAATAATTTTTAAGTTTGACAAAATCTTACAGAGCATTCTCCAAAACAAGGGAGGCAGAAACAGGTGACACCATTGGTAAATAGTATTATGTAACCTAACTAGGCAGGTTAGCTTTATATATATTATGTGTGGACATATGTATGTCATTTTGTACTTTGACATTCGCGTATTTTTGTGTTAGCTTATTGTTCAACCCCATCCCAAACTGCACTAAACAGAATCCTCTGGTTTATCGATCATTACCCGTATCATCCTAGAAATTGAATTGTTTACCGCTTGGAATTCTTTTGCGAGTGCAGTTAGAACTAAAAAACATACCGGACTTCCATTTCTATTCGAGTTAGTGGTGGTGGTAAGTTAATACGCGATTTGTCATAGTTATAAGCCCTATGCAACACTATTTACTTGAAAATTCATTGTCCACTAGACTAACTATGAAGGTAAGTCTAGTGTAGGTATGTTCAGTAGTGTGAAAGTATTGTGTGTTACAACTACTACTTCGCTAAAGAATATCACAAAGAAAATGTTTAAATAATGTGATTTGTTTTTTTGTTGCTTTTTTTAATTTATTTAAACGGTTGCAGGGAGTGGTTACTATGGCATTGAATCTCTTTACTGCACATACGTAAGTAAACAAATTCGACTTTTTTTTTTTTTAGTAGCTTGAGTGTTAAAAGTTAAAATCAAATTAACGATTAACAGTAGTATTGTTTTTAGGCTTGCTCGCCATTTGTGCTCAAGCACACCACTAGTAATTTTTCTATTTTTGGTACCTTCTTTATTTGATTGATTGATTGATTGATTTAATTTTAAAGTTTTGGTGTATATAGCTATGTGAATAAAGGTCATGTCATGGTTGGCTATGTTAGTGGTTGCTGAGTACTGCTTGATTTAAGAAACATAACTAACGGGTGTATAATTTAACTATAAAATGAATATGTCACAGAAAATAATGCTATAAAGACAAAATAACAACTAGGATGTGATCAATGTTTTCATAATTTTACCAGTTCAATTTTGATGGATAACTGCCAAATGTTTTACTGTAATTTTTTAGCCGTTATGTTAAACCAGTTGCACAAATACTATTGCATTGGTTCCTGTCTAACAATCCAGACTTGCCATTTTTATCTGAGCTTGTGCATACCTTTTGACTCTATAACAACACTGTCCTTGCTAAAATGAACCATTTTTAAAGCAATAGTACAAGTACCACACTGGAGTACCACACTGGTCTTATAAATTTCCTTACTACAAAATTACCTTCTAATAGACATCACTAAATTGAAATCCGTTACCCAGCGTAATTAAAAATAGCAAATAAATAAATTTAATAATAAGGTAGAAATTAATGAAAATAATTAAATAATAAATTAAATAAATGTCCAGCTAGTATCATACTTGTACTTGTATCATATTATGGTGTGTGAATGTGCACTACATTAGAACTGTGTGCAGTGAAGACCCACAAGTGAGTATAAAGAACATCAGAGTCTTAAAACAAGAAACCAGTTTGTTGTAGCAGCTCAACTGAAATTCTTGTTTGGTTGAAGAGTAGAGTAAAGAAGGGGTTTGTAAAAAAAATTTGTTCTATTGCATACTGGATTTTGTTAATTAGAATTTTTCTTTTATACTCGAGCTGAATATTAAATAAGCTTGCAACTATTGATAATATACGGAGATAATAGCATGGAAAACTCGAGACTAATAGCATGAGTGGAGGAAGAAATGCTTACAAGGTAAAGCCAGGTGAAATTTCTTGCTGCACAAGTGCTATTTATCTAAATACCTCTGTTTTCTATGCTGTCCTATACATTAATACTAGTATATATATATAATGCTTATTACATGAGTCAGAGTGTGATATGGTGAAATATTTCATGAGCAGGCTAATTTATTTTCACGAGCCAAAGGAGCCAAAGGCGAGTGAAAATAAAGCCTGAGAGTGAAATATCTAGCCATATCACTCTGCAGAGTGTAATAAGTGATTTATTCCACACTAGATATCTTCACTGAAGTAGTTTTTTGTAACTCAGGGTGTAAAGTTAGCGAAAACTTACTTGGGGCTCCGCACAACCCCAGAAGATATTATAGCAGCTGCTCTAACCTGGCTGGGTAGGCTCCACTAGAATAAAGGTAGCTGTAAAAACCCAGAAAACTTGTACGCCAGAACCAGGCAGGCCAGGCCCAGTTGCTATAACTACTCTGGTAATGAGCTTGCGGCAGTACAGCCATGAGATATCATGATATCTCATGGGTCACTTACCTAAAAATATCATTGTGAAGATATCTAGGGTGGAATAAATATATATATATATATATATATACACATGTATATAACTAGTGATGTGCTTGAGCACAAATAGCGAGCGAGCCTAAAGACTATACTATTTTTATATGAATGATTTTGACTTCTAACACTGAAGCTACCCAAAATAAGGTCGAGTTTTTAAATTATGCATACACTGTAAAGGGATTTCAGTACCATAGTAACAACTCACTGCAACTGTTTAAATTGAAGGAAAACAACAACAACAAAACAATACACGCTTTAAACGTTTTCTTTGTGATATTCTTTAGCTAAATAGTGGCTGTAAAGCACAATGCTTTGACACAACTGGACATACGCCTACACAAGACTTACCTTCGCAGTTAGTCTAGTGGACAATGCATTTTCAAGTAAATACTGTTGCGTATGGCTACGCTCACTCGCCTATTATGTTTATACCATAGTTCCCCCCTCTAATCGCCTGCAGGGGGAAAAAATAACATTTTTGTACCACCAAGATAGTATAAGTTGCACACGGAAGAATTTTTTATTGACAAAATAGATTGAGATGCACAAATAATTATGGTATAAAGTTTTGTTTGTTGAATTGTTGTTTTTTTAGCCGACATGAATGAAAATCTAGTAGTTGTTTTTTTGTTGTTTTTTTTGTTTGTTTGTTTGTTTGTTTTAGCCATAAATGAAAATCTAGTGTGTTTTTTTTTTTTTTTTGTTTTTTTTTTGTTTGTTTGTTTTTTTACTGAAAAAGTTTTCTTTGCAATACTCCATCCCTGTATAAAGAACAGGCACGGAGAATTATTTAATGAGTACTGTATAAATGTGAATGTCACTGGATATCATCTCGTTCAATTACCACTGTTTTTGTGTGAAGATGGCGGAAAGGTAACGAAATGCATTTATCTTGTTGGTGTATTATGATGGCCCTCGCTGCATTAATTGGACATAATTTTCCTCCTCAAAACGACAATATTCACTCTGTTTATTTGATCGTTTTACTCTGTTCAAAAAGGCAACTATACTGTAGTTAAACCATGGCAACTCTCAGAATTATTGCGGGATAACTGCCCTCTTCCTTGGGCTAAACCCTCCGGATCGGGACATTTATCAGCAATAATACCTCGAACCCGTGATTTAACTATTACAGAAATGCTCACACACAGCACCTTGATACAGGTACTAGTGAAGACAAGTTAAGTAATGGTTTGCAGATGAATAAGTTAGAATAACCTGAGAAAAAGTGGTTACTGACTTAATAGTTAGGCAAATGTTGGTGACAAACAATTGACAATATCCAATTGATGGTGCAGAAGTTAGGCATTAATAAACTGAGCTTGCATGTTGTGTGAAAGAAGTGGTAAAAGTGACAGTTTGCGGAGGGTGGTTGGAACGAACATACATACAAAGAAATATATACATAGTATAAATACATTGTACATTATGTATATGTTATATGTACACACTCTTGCTTCTCTTATCTAACTCTTGACCCTAATATCTCTGCTTCAGTCATAAAAAATTTATTGTTGTACTCAGGACAAAAAGAGAAAGTATGAGCCTCCTATTCCTTCAAGAGTGGGAAAGAGAAAAAAAGTTCGAGGACCTGAAGCTGCCAATAAACTTCCTCAAGGTACTTTTTGGCTAATGAAAGCTATAACAAGTTTATTATGTCATATTTATCACAATATGTACATACTTTGGTATATCTCTGATACCAAGAGATTATTTTGCTACACCCTAGCCAGAAATTTAAACTAAAGCAAAAACTTTTTGAAGTTTTTTTTTATTGTACACTGTGAAACAATTAACTGAATCAATCATCCGAAACATCAATTAAACAATAGGTCACTTTTTTTTTTTCTTTTTTTTTTTTTTGGCAAAGGTGGCTGGCTACCTTCATATTTTGATGTGGAGGCAAGGCAATGGCAGAAAGAATTAAAAGAAAGAGAAGAGTTTCGGTAATTTTAAAATTTGCAAGCGATTCAAGAAATGACAAGCACAGCTACTGTACTTACACAAAGTCCACCATCACTGACATCAGAAAAAGGACAGTTGACAGCTTTTGTTTTGAGCACTTTTGAGTCCTTATGTAGCAGCAATAATTTTTTTCTGTTCGTTGTTAATATTTCTTTGATTTTTATGAACACCCCTATCCCAACTGCATTAATTATTTGCCTAGCAACCAAACTTTTTTTATTTTATTGAAAAATGGTTGCATAATTAAATTAGTATGAGTAATAGCACGGGTAACCGTACTATTTGGGATTAATAGCATGAGTAACGTGATTGAAACAGTACGAGGCGAAGCTGAGTGCTATTTCAATTGCTTTACGAGTGCTATTGATCCCTAATAGCACAGGTTACCCATGCTATCACTCGCTAATAGTAGGCCAGCTTTTTAAAAAGTCATTTGCAATTGTAGCTATATTATATCGTTCACTCACTATCTCCTTATTTCTGGATTAGCTTCCGCTGAAACTAATCCAACTAAAAACTACTTAAACTGTACGTTTCCAAGGTTAACACTGCATGTGTGCGCACTTACCCGTACTATTTCACTTAGCTACCGAGGTATTTCACTTAGTTTCCACTTAGTTACCGAGGTATTTCAATTAGTTACTCACTATTTCACTTTCCCCGTGCGATTTCAATTGAACAGCGATTTTTCCCATACATTTTTTAATGGGCAACTTACGCGCCGTACTATTACAACATGAAAATCAAGATTATAAGATCTTTTTTTTTAACCTAGGCAACTAATTAACGTGGTCATGTTTAAAATACTTGACAATAATAGTGATACATGTATATGGTTCTTCTGGAGGCTTTAAGCAATATCTGTGTTGTTGTAGTTTTTTGTTTGTTGTTGCTGTTGTTGTTGTTTTTTATGTATGCTCGAAATGCTTGGGAAAAAATGGAAATAGTAATACTGAGAATGTAAACCTATGGAAATTGATAACAATCTGAAGCATACACTGTATTTCACATGTTGCATTGCATTTTTTCTCTTTAAATTTTGTAGTTACTCCTCATACACGATGTCGGTTGAAGCTTCTTAAATTAGAAAGGATTAAAGACTTTTTGTTGATGGAGGAAGAATTAATTCAAAATCAGGAAATTCTTAAGCCACAAGAACAGAAAAATGAGGTTTGTAATTTTATTACATGAGTGATAGGTAAGACTCAATCAAATGAATTAATAACTATTTCTGATCTTTTCTTTATTCCTGATCTTTTCTTTCTTAATTTAGTAAAGCAAAAAGCAGAACCTGTATTCTTCTACTTCGTATGTGCTTTTTTTATATTGTTACTACAACTACAGCTTAATATAATGAAATTACTTTTTTAAAGTTGTTAGTAATCTTGACTTTACCATCTATTTTGAGTGTTCATTTAAATTTAATTGATGTGGTATTAAATTAAATTTTCTAGTCATTAACCCTTTCACCGCTGAATTGTAATGGAAACTAAAATAATTTTAAACCTTTTGTCTTAAAAATATCTATGAAAACAGAACTGCTAATACATAAACCATTTTCTTAATTGATACTAGACTGTCTAGTTAATTCTGAGTCCATTATAACTTCATCCTCATGCAATTCTTCACACCTGCTTGGTCTTCTAAAGCTATAGTAAAATTCCCTAGATTGCTTCACAGAACAACTCTCTTTTTGCTGTTGATTGGCTTCTAATAAATATCTTCTGCACCTTATTGTTACTAGATTCACCATCTAAACTGCTGAAGTTGCTGTTATCTAGGTCTACTACCTCAGCAATTGACTGCCTGGTCGCCTAAAGTAAGCCAAACTCAGGCTCCGAAAGCTACCTCAGTGTTTACACTGTAGCCAAAGAGATACTGCCACAAGTAGTTTGAGCATCACTTTATAACTATTGAGCTCACATCTGGATGCTATAGCATTTGAGTGAGGCAATGCAGATGAGAATATACAACGATTTCTTATATGTTACTTCCAACAGCCGTATGGTGGTTACGGCGGTGAAGGGGTTAAGAACAACCTAGCTAGAAGGATATAAAAAAATCATATCCAGCTTAAAATTTGTCTTGTGCTTGAGTATGCACCTCTAAGTGTGGTCTTCCTTTAATTTGCTGGTGAAGTTAGGTTCTCCCTTTCAAAAGTAAACTGCTATAGATGTATGTAAATTTGAATTGGGTAAAAAAAAAAGTTGATAATGTAAAGCTGGGTAGTCTTTTGGCAGACATGTACATAAATACTTTAAGTTGCTATTTCGCTTGACTTTTGTCCTGAAACTCACTACGTATAATAAACAAATCTGCTAATTCTAGTGGCATTGATGAGTTATCCCCAACATTTATAGAAAAATCCTATAATTCCACGGACAACTTTTATTCTTGTAAAAATTGGTCATGATGAAATGTTAAGTCATAGTGTGTGTTATGTGTGGTTACATAATTCCATAATTGATAGATAGTTTAGTTGTACTTACGCAGAATATTTTTATTAGGAAGAACGTTCTAAAGTTGATGATCTTCGTGGGACACCAATGGCTGTGGGAACACTGGAAGAGATCATTGACGACAACCACGCCATTGTGTCTACTTCAGTTGGTTCCGAGTATTATGTGAACATGCTTTCTTTTGTTGACAAGGACCTTATTGAACCTGGTTGCACAGTTCTCTTGAATAACAAGGTAAGTAGAGTTTAATTTATGGATTTTATAAGGCTGAATAGGCAGTATTAGTTCATCACAGTCTTTATTCAATTTAGTTTCATGCTGTGGTTGGGGTGCTTACAGATGACACCGATCCCATGGTGTCAGTAATGAAATTGGAAAAGGCGCCAAATGAAACATATGCAGATATTGGTGGTTTGGATCAACAGATTCAAGAAATAAAGGTTAGTATGTTATTGGCGAGCGAGCGAGACACTATCAGGGGTAACTCAATTGAAAATCGGGGATATTTGTGTATGTTTGGACGTACGCAAGGCATTTTTGAACTTTGACCCTCGCATTTTTGTGTTAGTTCTGTGGTCGACCCCGTCCCAAACTTCACTAAACAGAATCCTCCGGTTTATCAATCAGTAACAGTATTTACTTGAAAATGCATTGTCCACTAGACTAACTGCGAAGGTAAGTCTTGTGTAGGTGTATGTCCAGTTGTGTCGACCTTATTTTCAGTAGCTTCAGTGTTAGAAGTCAAAATCATTCATATAAAAATAGTATAGTCTTTAGGCTCGCTCGCTATTTGTGCTCAAGCACATCACTAGTTTGTATTAAGGAGTGCCTGAGTGGTTTCAATTAAAGTATCCCTTTAATAGACTTGTCATTTATTATTGTACATGTGCATATACCGTACTATGTTGTGTTGTGTAGGAATCAGTTGAATTACCACTGACGCATCCCGAGTATTACGAAGAAATGGGAATAAAACCACCCAAAGGAGTCATCTTGTATGGAGCACCTGGAACAGGTACATACATACATACATACATAATCTGTACAGGAAGATAAATAAGATATAGCAACAAACTTTGTCCAAAATAATATATTTAGACAATATGGCATAAATACGTATATTAGAAATTTCCAAGGGTTGGAAAATTAATAATTTTTTATCACTTTATTCGTTAATTCAAGTCACACACATATGTTCATGACCTACTCATGTTTTTACAGTGCTTCCTATGATCCAGACACATGTGGTCAAAAGATTTAGAGAATTGTCTGGATATGTGAAATTGGCCGTTTGAACTACCTTAATTAAATTCATTGACTTGTTTAGCTTTTTAGTGATTCAAATGTTAATATTTGAGTTTTGGGATAGCTGCCTCCTGCAGTTGTAGATTGTACTAAGGACTGTTACAGAATCATAGCTTTTTCCTAGCCTAACTTCCACCTTTACCCTTTTTAGCATGGCTTTTCCATTTTTAGGGCATGTCTTACATTCTGTGTTGTCTGGAATCAAGTCGGATAGTCAGAGGAAGCACTGTATTTACCTAAGGTTCATATATGTGTTTTTGTTTGGTTAAATTACTTGTGTGCAATTTCCTTGTTTGTGCTGCAGCATATCCCTAGTTAAGTTATATTTATGTGTGTAATGTAGGTAAAACTCTTCTGGCCAAAGCAGTAGCTAATCAAACATCTGCTACTTTTCTGCGTGTTTGTGGCTCAGAACTGATTCAGAAGTACTTAGTGAGTATTAATATAACATAGGGATTTAGGGTTGCCAAGAAAGTATGGAGGTAACGTAGGATTGTCACAATTAAAAAGTATGGAAACAAGAAAGGTCACTTACCTTATGTGATGAATTCATATATACCTGCTTCATAATGAATCACCATAAAAGCAGTGATTTAGGGATTATAGAATCATCACATGGTGAAAGTGACCTTTCTTATTTCCATACTTTTAAAGCAATTGCAACTTACCTAGTTATGCCATATATCTGTATTATACAGACAATTAAGACAAGCACATCATTTTAAATTTCTTCATACAATGTATTAGAAATCCGAAAAATGATATAAAGTCGGTGATAATTAGTGGTTTGAAGGCTTGGTAATCTTCTATCATTAGTAGATATTTAGTTACAGTGAGCACAAATGATTTTTTTTTTTTTGTTAACCTGTCATGGGATTGAACTAGGGATTTAGAATGTCCCCATTTAATGTTAATTAAAAGCAACACAGAAAATATTTTTCTGTTAACTGAAAACTATAAAAATTATTTAAAGGTCTCATCGATCAAGACATACAGCTAATCATCCCATTGGTCAAGATAATTATCTGGAGCATGATATCTTGTCTTTTAGCTGTACGTAGAAAAAAGCACACTTTATTTAGTTGTAAAATACTATTATATAAATATCACGCAAAATATATATAGCTACATGTACCAGATTTTTTTTACTTCAATAGTATCTAATAGTTCAAACATTTCGGCTTCGTGGAGCCTTCATCAGTGAAAAAAAAAACACTGATGAAGGCTACACGGAGCAAAACCTTTGAGCTATTATTACAGATACTACAGAAGATAACCAATACTATTATAATTTATATGTCACAGTATGTTGCATGCTTTTTCAGGGCGATGGACCAAAGTTAGTTCGAGAATTATTTCGTGTGGCTGAAGAGCACTCTCCTTCTATTGTCTTCATTGATGAGATTGATGCTATTGGCACTAAGCGGTAAGGTTATAATGTGCGTTTTTAGTTTGTTTGTTTGTTTGTTGTTGTTGTTTTTTGTTTTTGTTTTTTTTGGGGGGATTTGTTTTGTTTTGTTTGTTGTTGTTTTTATATTGTTGCTAATTGTAACTTCTTCTTTTTTTGTTTGTTTTGAGATTAAATTGCTGTCATAGAATACAGCTGAAATAATCCAATCCTGTCAAGCTCTGGTAAATTTCTTGTATGCAGTGCACCAGCAAAGTTGCAAAGTACAGTTTATATGGATCATCTCTCAGTAGTGAAGCTTATGGATGCTCTCATAGCATCGAGCCTGACAATCGATTGTAGTACTTTATATGCTGCAAGAAAAAAGAAAGAAAGAAAGAAGGAATCCTTATGAGTCAATTTTTGTACACTCTGTATTTATCAAATGCTCGCTGAAATCTTTTTACAACTCTCTCTCTCTGAGATGTACCGTACATATCTTGGTGTCAACATGACAAGCACCTGTTTGGGACTGCCTAGCAAGAAGAAGGCTTTCCCTCAGTGAAGTATTCATGGGCCTCGAACAAGCAGGCTCGGAGCCAACCTGAATGAGACAAGACCCACCAGCGGGGTGTCTATTCTCAATGAAGTCCTAATTACTGGGTGGGATCAGCCTTGACTGTTCCCACCTCTTTTCTAGCTGCAACTTATGTAAGGTAGAGGTTGTAAATCTCTGCTATTGATACAGTCGCACTCAGACCCTTCGTTGATACTGCCTTATCTTTGAGACAGTATCACAACTTGAATACTTAAATATTCAAGAATGACAAGAATGAATATGATGAAATACCAATATAGTTTAGGATATAACCAACCTAACTAAAACATACAACTTTTATATGCTTCAGTCAGGTTAGTTATATCCTACTTACACAATTACTTTTTTTTTTTTTTTTTTTTTTTTAGTGAAATATTTGTATTTACTACTTTAGTATTGTTTGGTACTCTACAGGTATGATAGTCATTCTGGAGGTGAAAAAGAAATTCAACGGACTATGTTGGAGCTGCTGAATCAATTGGATGGTTTTGATTCAAGAAGGGATGTCAAGGTGCTGCATATACTTACTAATTTGATATATAAGTCTCCCTAAACGTATTGTGTCAATTTTTTCAAACTTGAATAAAAGTAAAACAATTGACGATATATGGATTCTGATTACTAATTGAACGATTATTTTTTGTCCCAATTATGTATAATTTGATATGTATAACCAAGAAAAACTTATCTCTCAAAATTGGTGCATATGTGATTCAATGTTTGACTGACAAAGCTTCAACAGTAACAACAAGGTCAAGTTTTCTCATTAAACATTAATTTACTCTTCTAGGTGTGCTCGTAATCTAATTGTTTAGTATACTCTTGTGGTTACATTTAATTGCAGCTGCTTTTATCATTTTTTATTAGTTGTCAGCATTTTTAGAGAAGTGTGTAGCCTTTAGATGGATTGCTTTATAAGTCGTAAATGTTAGTGTGATTCGTATGTGTGCAATGTATATAAAATTAGAAAAGTTTGCTCTTGTTCGTGTGCCTCATGAACATTATTATACCAAAAGAAACTTAGTCTACACATATTGTATTTACACATATGTATCATTTACTTGAAATTATGTATCTCTTGCTCACAAATTATAAAAATAAAATTGTTTTTAGGTGATTATGGCCACCAATCGAATTGAGACTTTGGATCCAGCACTGATTCGTCCAGGTAAAATTAGTCTATGTAGCTATATAGGTGAATAGATGATTGCATGAATGGATGGTAAATGGATGTGGGCAAGTTGGTAAATTTTTACATTATTTCTTTTGTCATTTGTTTTTTATCTAAAATGTTGTATAGGCAGAATAGACAGAAAAATAGAATTCCCTCTTCCAGATGAAAAAACTAGAAGAAGAATTTTTCAAATTCACACAAAGAAAATGACTTTAGCAGATGATCTTGACTTGGAAGAATATATTGCTGCCAAAGATGATTTGTCAGGTGCAGATATAAAGGTAAATTTTTGAGTTACAATTGTTCAATTTTACTGAATTATTATTTTAATGATTCAGTCATTCTCGGCTGAAATAATAATAATAGCAAATATTTCTCGGTTTTTACAGCCAATAATATTGTTAATTAAAACTTAACTTGTTAAGTTTTAATTAACAATATTATTGGCTGTAAAAAAAAACGAGAAATAAGCTATTATTATTATTATTTTAATCAATCTTTTATTTCCATTACAGTGAAAGAAAATATTTAATAACTTTTCCTGTGTTTAACATGTCCATATAACTTCAACCAAGAGTAAAATAAAGTGACAATTAAAAATGGTGGTGATAATGATAATAATAGATGTTTGTCTGTCAGTAACTATGTATGATGTGTGCATTCATGAATAATTCATGAGCTGAGTGATTTTGATATTGCGTTGTCAGTTATAATGATGACTACTGTGTGTGCATTTGAATAAAGCTGTACTGGGTTGGTGGGACAGCGGTGCAGGTAAAGATGAGCCATGTTGGTTAAGAGTTGTCAGTAACGACTATGGTGTATATTATTTGTGATAACTGAGCCGGGTTAGTAAAGTGTCGACAGTGGTTGAAAAGTTAGTGCGAAAAAAAATGCTGACTGATGTAACCAAGTGGAAGAGGGTATAACATAACTTGCAAAAGTTAGTACATCAAGCACCGTGTGTGGTGGTCTAGCTAGTATTGATAATGATGATGGTGATAATAATAATGATGATGATGATGACTGTGATGATAATAATAATAATAACAATAATAATAAGATAATAATAATAATAATAATAATAATAATAATACAGAAACAAGTTCCTTTGTTACCAGTGGCTGAGCACACAGTGCAGAAAATACAATTCCTAACACCTCATATATAACGAGGTGAAATGGACTTACATGGTTCATATCAAATGTACACAATTTCTAGTAACATAACTTAGTATCTTCCATGGACCAACTTAATTTGTGTATATGGCCACCTTAGAAACTTGAAAGTCTTCTTTTTTTTCCTTTTATTCTAGTAGTTCTTCCATTCCTTTTTCTAATTATACTTAATTAACCACAATGTTCAGTTCTAGCTCCGTCTATATATATATATATATATATATATATATGTGCTATATATTTATATAGTGTAATATTTGTTTGTAGGCCATATGTACAGAAGCTGGCTTAATGGCTTTGCGTGAAAGAAGGATGAAAATTACTAATGAGGATTTTAGAAAGTCCAAAGAAAGTGTATTATACAGAAAAAATGAGGGTACTCCTGAAGGACTGTATCTTTAAAAGTAAATTTTTTTAAACTTCTAAACTTGTAATACTACTATCATAATGAAGTTCATACAATGTAATTAATCTCTTGGGATCTCATTTTTCAAGTTACTCTAAAGCATGTATAAGAGTATATTGTTTTAAGTATTATTTATTATTATTTTTATTTTATTTTATTTTTTTTTGGGGGGGGGGGGGGATATGACTCATATGCAGTAAGTGTCACTCCCAAATATAGACTACAAAAAGTGCACTTCATTCCTATTCCACCGCCTTCCGACATAAACAGTGTTGATGAGTGATTAACTACATCTGAGGTCAGAAAGCAAGACTTACAGCTACTCCAATAAATAATAATTCTTTGTGTCATACGTGGATGGAGTGGCCTTTCACATAAATGGCTTCATACAAGTTAAAAGAATAGATTTTTTCTTTTTAACTAAAAGGGCCATAATAATTTGTGCATCTCACAATTATTTGTGCATCTCACTCTATTCTTTTCAAAAAATAAAACTCTTCCGTGTGCAGTTTAGATACTCTTTGTAGTACAAAGTTGTATTTTTTTGCAGGTGATTGGAGTGGAATAATACAGGGGAATAAAATTTTTAATCCGTGGTTGCTACACAGCAACTATTTCATGCTTTGTTTCATACAGGATTTATTTTTTATTTTTTATGTGTGTGTGTTTTTTTTTGGGGGGGGGGGGAGAGGGTATTTTGAGTAATAGAACTGAGATTTGTTTGGTTTGCGAATGAAATAATCAAACTAGGCATAAGAGAAGAGCTATTGCCAGAAAATCAGCTAACAGAACAGAACTTGGCATGACTAAAAGTTTTAAAATATAAGAAATAATTTTACTGAATTATAGGACAAATTAAACATTAATCAAATGATTAAATTGGCAGTTCTGGGTTGGGGGGAGGGAAGAGACTTTCAATTGGGGTGACCTTTGGCTGTTAAAAGTCAAAAAATGGCTAAACCCAGGAAAATATTAGTATAGAAGTAAATTTTGTATCAAGAGAAGCAGAACTTTTTCCACAACATAGTCAAAGCCCACCTATCCACTTTGGGGTGCAAAGTTATATCCATTTAAAGTACAGAATAAATTAGGAACAATAATTGTCTGCTTGATTCAGTGGATATATAGCACGTACAAGTGTGCTAGTCCATGATGCTATGACTACTGCCACAAAATCTTAAGCGCATAGAAAGTTTTGAAATGTACCAGACGTAATTGTGACTGAAGATTAGAAGAGGATTCAAGCATATTTTGATGTAATGAGCCATTCAATTTAAATAAGCAAAATTTGTGTTTTTGCATCATTGGGTTTTAACTGCAACAAATGATATTAGATCAAACAGAAAATGTTAGAGCAAACGTTCGCCAACAGATAGATAAGGTTACCATTGGAGATGTTTAATTAAATGAGGTATTATTCTTCAATTATGAACTTTAATCATTCTAATATCATTTCAATTATAATGGATTGCGGAACTAATAAGTCACAAACTGTAAAAGCCCTCCCAAGTTCCACAGAAACATTCACACTAGCTAAATACTCGATCATAATTTATCATTGATGGTAAGACTCTGACAAAGGACTTACCATGAGTCTAAGAATATATTCACGAAATATGGATGCATTGTTTTCAATGGCTGCATGCAAGGTCCAATGAAGACTACGATCACAGGAGAAGAGTCAGATAAGAATATGTAAACATCCAGCTAGTGGAATCTGTGCAAGCCCATGTATATTATGATATTTTTCTATCAATGAAAGAAGAAACCTCAATTATCACAATACTTGTAATACGATGGTCAGACTGTCCAAAATTCTACAGGAGATGCTGATACCATAATTGTTGCTTGCACTCTTCAACTAGCTATTGAAGGGAATTCTGCATCACTGGATAGAGAACATAGGAGATGTGTTGTTGTTGTTTTTATCTAAACCCAAGAAATAAAGTGACCATTGGAGCTAATTGCAAAAGCTGGAAAATGGTGGCATCTTTTTTATTTCTTGGTGACATCTTACCTTTTATTTATTCATACCTGGAGTGGCTGTAATACTCCTCTGCAACATTTGGTCAGGGAAAGATACATTTTTTAATAATTTAAATTGGAGAGCTAGAAGATGTCACAGTTGATAAATGATCCTGATATGACACCAAACAAAATTGGCAAGGCTAGTGCCTGTTAGTGATCATGTTTGGAGGAAAGACAGAAAGCTGCACAATTTGAGAGTTAAAAAAAAGAGGTTTGAGGCTTCCATGCTAACTTCTCTCGTGACAGATATAACTAATAATCTAGAAATTTGTGAATGCGATTTTTCTTGTGGAACCATAGTGTGTTGCGGCAGAAATTTTTTTTCAAATGGTTGGACTGTTGTGGCCAAGATAGTCAACTATTACTGAAAGTTATTGATTTGGAATATGAAGATGCACTATAAAAATACTTTGAATTAACGTTGTACATGTATGTGTAATTGTGATCACAATCTTCATATTTAGCCTATGTTAGTACCAAAGTTCAATTATTGTGGTCATCTTTATAAGTATGTCAATCTATGTAAAATTCTTCCTATTGATACATGAAGAATAATCATCACACTTGCAGATAACTATCTGAAATATGGAGTAGGCGTACAATTAGTGCAGATTATTTAAAAGAAGAGTTAATAAGCTACAAGAACATTAACGAAAGCTGATCTAGATGGGTTGTAGTCCTAAAAAATGTAGCCAGCAATAACCAAATAGAGATGACTCCTGGTTCAGACAACAAAAAAAGGAATAAAAGAGCTACAACAGATAAGTACACAAAATTATAATGCAAGGAATACATAAATATGAAATGATACATTGTAATTACCCTCTGGTCCCACACTGTTTGGATTAGTGAGGACCTACTGTAATTTTCTTTTGAAGGATATTCTCTTATTCCATTTCTTTGTAGTATTTGCATTGCAAATACACAGAGCTTCAGGTCACTCAAACTATTACGCACTTGGGAAAAGCTATTTCACATGTTCCTAAATAAATAATAGATAGATAAATAATAATGATTAGGTGGTGATTGTTCCCAGGGCAGAGGCACAGTTCCCTCATAGGAAATCCTACCAGGACTCAAGAAATCAG
>WLWI01000983.1_pt1 | contig 24983 bp, 13 predicted proteins | sample 6701501 | NCBI WGS metagenome assembly WLWI01 (sample SAMN12718690, study PRJNA515312) | sponge metagenome | isolation source: marine sponge | host: Mycale hentscheli | place: New Zealand: South Island, Marlborough, Capsize Point | collected 2014-11-01 | reverse complement strand
TCTCAGATTAGACTAAATAACCTTTTAGTTCTTTACGTACACCAAGATAGACTTGACAAGCTAAATTTGAAAGACATTGGAAATGAATTTATTGCTGCTGGGGAACAGAGAAAGGCTATATTTGGACGTTTCACTAATCATTGATATTGCACTTTTTTTATGTCATAAAAATGTTAATAAGGCTGTTTACTGTAATGAATTTATTATTAATTGTAAGTAGCTACTTTACATAAACGCAACATGGCCCACTCAATATCCAATTGGATGAGCCACCCCTGGGTAAGGAGGTGAGCATCAGGAACGTTTGTCTCCGCCTTCCAGTCCTCCATTCCCACGTCCCTCATTAACCTCTTGTGCTCACTCTCCCGTACTTCACCCCTTCACTTTCCTACCATCGTGTCCCAAACGGCCTTTTTCAAGTCTCCCATCTGCTCCACCAGCATTCCGATCATCTTTCTGTTCTCCGTGACTCCCTCGTATAACGTTTCGCTCTGGTCCTCACTTTCTACCTCCCAATCTCTGTCTCCCTTCAACCTTTTGGAAACCGGAGGGTCTTCTCGGCCGCGGGCCTCGCCCGTGGCTTTGCCCAGCTGTCTGGGCGTCTTCCCTTTCTCGTTTGCCTTACTCATTTTATTTTTTCTTAGCTTTCTAATTGGTGCTCCCTGCCCGAGGTAGTTATAGTCGCGCCCGAGCCCGCCTTATCCCTGCGCATGCTCGAGCGCCTTTCCGGTCTCCCGCCCGGTCCTTTGCTACCCCGCCCCTTTAACCGCCGGTAACCTCGGTCCGCTGCGCTTTACCTGCCGAAAAATATACAGCTTCATACTAAAATATATTTATTTTTTAATTCCATAGTATCTGTAATAATAGTTCAAACGTTTCCGCTCCATGGAGGATTCATCAGTGACTTTTTAATTTAATCCTTTCGATGCCGTAACCGCATATATGCGGGTGAGAGCAGGTCTGCAATCTCCAAATAAAAAATAAAAATTCGATTTAGATTAAACTGTCTTTTTTTTTTTATACGTAAAGAAAAATATTGAGGGGGGGGGGGGGATTTTATTAGTTACAGTGGCTGAGTGTTTACTGCCTGAGTGTTTACTGCCATGCTTGTAATCACAAAAAACTGAACCTGACGACAACATGGAAGATGTATATGGATAAGAAAACCAAAAAGAAACAGGCTTTGACTTTGTTCATCTTAAGTTATTGAATGTGCTTCATTATTACCTTTCATAATGTTTTCAGTAGGTAACATATTAAAAATTTCTTAATTAATTAGCTCTATTTTTATAAACTTAGTCCATTTTTTTTACTATATCATAAATGACCACATGAAGTAGGACAGACCATCATCGCGCTAAAAGATCGCAAATTCTATTAGCTGGGATACGTACAATCTGTATATTTCCGTTACTACATTGGTTGTTGCCAGGAAAATTTTTATACAGGTGGGCGTATCCTGGGACTGTGGCGATATGATTTGGGTAATGACCAAAAGTTGTCGCTGTAGCTCTAATTCGCTGGTTGCTTATAGAGTCTCGTCGTTGTTGTCCGAAAGTTCATCACAGACACAAAATTGACAATGTCCACTGCATCTAAAAACACACAATAATAATAGTAGTAATGCACTGATAGATAAAAGAATAACACATATATCTCAAAATGATGTATTTTTATTTACCATGAAAATATCATGAGAACAGAAAAATTGGAAATTAACTCTAAGTGGACGCAATAACACTTTTGGAATGCCAAAGGTGACGTGAAAGGTAAAATATTGGGGTAGTTAATCTCTATAGAAGTACCTGAGTTCAATATACGATAAATATAGATTAATCATTGAGTACCGCATATGACGAGTCTGTCGGCGAGCGTTTACCCGGGTGCCGCAGGCACGAGTGTAAATGCCACCGACAGAGAAGGAGACCCTTTAACCAGGCTTCACTTTCCAAAGTTTATGCAACCGAAACCCTGTACCAAGTTAAGAACCAGCAACTCTCCTTGAAGTGGTGCATACTTGCAGAGGGGCGTAGGAAGCAAATTTGAAACTATATGTAACGCGGCCGTTGAAATCACACCCATTTTAATTTAAAATAGTAGTGTCGCAATTATTATGAAAAGTTGAAAGCATTGGTGAGCAAACAAAAACATCAATAAAACAGAAGGTGTAAACCGGGTTAAAACCTAACAATTGGTGCGCAAATAATACTAAATGTATAACTTAGTGGAGAAAACTGTCCAACCATGTTTTGCAGTGTAAAGATTCATTTGATTTGTGGCATTCTTGCACATAATAATATGAAGTGCAATCTCCAAAATTGTTATACGTCAGTGTGAACAACCTTGATTTTGCCAAAATTTCATGGTAGAAACAGCTACAGCTTAGGTAATTTGCAGAAGATGCTCAGTAGGTCACCAGAGGCTTGCAAAAATACGATATACCAACTACAAAATGTTTATCATTAATGACTAGTTAGTACAATTAGCTCTGTTTTTATAAACATAGTCCATCTTTTTGACTAAATCATAAATGTCCACAAATGAAGTAGGACAGACCATCATCGCGTTAAAAGATCGCAAATTCTAGTAGCTGGGATATGTATATTTCTGTTACATTTGTTGTTGCCAGGAATTTTTTTTATACAGGTGGGCGTATCCGGGGACTGTAGCAATAAGATTTGGGTAATGACCAAAAGTTGTCGCTGTAGCTTTAATTTTGCTGGTAGCTTACGGTGTCTCCTCGTTGTTGTCCGAAAGTTTGTGTAAGACTTTCCTAGGTTACGCAAGAAGCAATCCGATGTCACCGCTAAAATTGCTACTTCTCTATTTGGCCCAGTCATTAAGTCAAGGTAAGCTGTATTCCATTGTTCTTGGAGTGAATAAGCTGCAGTAGATAAGGATTGTATGAAAGCTTTAAACTGTATAGTAAAGTGGTGTTTTAAACATGGAATAGCTGAAGACCGTTTTTTTTTTGTTTGTTTTTTACTGCCACACAAATTATCTGGCAAGAATATAACTCAGCCTCCTCTGCTACTTGAAATATACTTTTAAGCCCAATCAGCAGTCAAATGTGCTCTATGGCCATATTGTATCACTGTTGCAAGTATCTGACACTGGACCTTGAGCAATGGCCACAGGCTGAGTTAATCATGAAAATTAGCAACCATAGAAGAACTTATATTATACTACTCTTTGTTGTTGCTGTTATTTTTAGTTGAGTTTACCCCAACTGGCCCACTTTCTGTTCCTGTCAACACACAGAGGAATATCACATGCCATGTGGAAGGAGCTGATCCTATAGATAGATGGGGTATAATTCTGAAGAATGGAACTGAACTGGACTTTAGACCAGCATCTAATCAGGAGTCTAGTATTCCTGGATTTACTGGAAGATATGTAAATGAATATCATAATACAGTATTAATAACAGTAAACACAACAGAGACATCAGTGACAGGATTGAGTTGCTTTTTTGCTGTGAACCGAGTCCTAGTTCCACATACTATAAATGTGATTATTTATGGTAAGTAACAATATGCATTGTTAGCATAATTTATAGTAGCTAATGAAATTATAATTACAACATTATGTCATGAATTGATGAAGGAATAATATGACAAAACATGATAGTAAGCAAATCACTAGTGATGTGCTTGAGCACTAATGGCAAGCAAGCCTACAACTTCACTACTGTTAAATGATTGATTTTAACTTTTAACTCAAGCTACTAAAAATAGTCAAGTTTTTAAATTACGTAAATACAGTAGAGAGATTCACTGCCATAGTAACCACTCCCCACAATGTTTAAAAAAGTAAGAAAATAACAAGTCATGTTATTAAACGTTTTCTATGTGATATTCATTAGCTAAGTAGTAGTTGTAATGCACAATACTTTCACACTTAACTGAACATACCTACACAAGGCTTACCTTCGTGGTTAGTCTAGGGGACTATAAATTTTCAAGTAAATACTGTTGCGTAGGGCATATAACTATGACCAGATAGCTATTAGCTTACCACCGCCACTAACTCGAATAGAAATAGAACTCTAGTAAGTTTTTTTAGTTTTAACTGTACCACTAAAAGTAAGAACGAAGGTCTTGCATAGGCATGTCTAGTTGTGTGAAAGTATAGTGCGTTACAACTACTACTTAGAATATTACACTGAAAAAGTTTAAAAAAAGCGACTTGAATTTGTTGCTTTTTTCAATTCGAACAGTAGCGAGTAGTGGTTACTATGACATTGAATGATTTACTGTATATACGTAATTGGCAAGCGAGCAAAGCGAGCGAGACACTTACAGGGGCAACACAATTTTGAAAATCGGGGACGCTTGTTTGTTTATGTTTGGACGTACTTATGTCATTTTGTACTCTGACCCTCTCATATTTTTGTGTTCCTAGTGTGTTAGACCCCGTCCCAAACTTCACTAAATAGAATTCTCTGGTTTATCGATCATTACAAGTATCATTCTATAAATTGAATTGTTTACTGCTTTGAATTATTTTGCCGGGACAATGAATTTTCAAGTAAATACTGTTGCGTAGGGCTTATAAATATGACAAATAGCGTATTAACTTACCAACGTCACTAACTCAATATAAATGGAACTACAGTATGTTTTTGAGTTTTACCTGCACCCGCATAAAATTCAAAGCGGTAAATAATTCAATTTCTGGGGTGATACGGGTAATGATCGCTAACCAGAGGATTCCGTTTAGTGAAGTTTGGGATGGGGTCGAACACCGAGCTAACACAAGAGTACGAGAGGGTCAAAGTACAAAATGACATACGTACGTCCAAACATATATTATATAAACTAGTGGTGTGCTTGAGCACAAATGGCGAGCGAGCCTAACACTACACTATTGTTAAACAATTGGATTTAACTTGTAACACTCAAACTACTAAAAAAAGTTGAACTTTTTAATTATGTATATACAGTAAAGGGGATTCATTGCGATATTAACCACTCCCTGCAACTGTTTTAAATCGAAAAAACAACAACTAAACAATAAAGCATCAAAAAAAAAAAGTCACACTATTTAAACGTTTTCTTTGTGATATTCATTAGCTAAGTAGCAGTTGTAACTCACAACACTTTCACACAACACAAAGCAAATGTTGAGCGAGCCTGCCTACTTAGGTTACATAAAACTATTTACAACTGGTGTCACCTGGTTCTGCCTCCCTTGTTTTGGAGAATGCTCTGTAAGATTCTGTCAAGCTTAAAAATTATTCCTTGAAAAGATATAATTAACTAATGAGTATGATAGTTTAGTATTTATCATGCTTTCATCAATTTTACATCATAATGCGTCAATTGTTTTTATTAAGTCATATTTAAACAATTTAAACCCCATCCAATATTGTAGGCATGGCAAATGTGACCGCTTGATTGGCCTATTTCAAATTGCTTTCTACACCGACATAATATACTTTAGTCTAGTTGATGCAAAAAAGTAAATAGTAGTTGACCATTAATATATAAAGAATTACTACTCTCTTACCCAGTTTCAGGAATAGTGACAACTTCTGTAGTATCCAACTTATGTCATTCTGACTACCTCAATTACCACTAACTGGTGAACAAACTGGCCGCTCTACCAAAAAAACCCAACATAGCCGGAGTTAATTTTGTAACTTAAGCTAACAAATATGGAACTACGTACTTACCTCAGCCTCTCCCAAGTAATGGTGTCTTCATTGGTTTTAATATTAGCCACTCTGGCTACCAGTGGCACTAGACGACCAACGATTGGGCGGCATTTAGCAGCCCCCAAAAACGACGAAGTTTTTCAAATTACGTTTGGTAAAGGGTTTCAATGCCATAGTAACCGTTCGCAGTAACTTTTTGGGACTTGAAAAGCAAGCGTTTCACAGGAATTATCTCACAATTGGAGCGTAAGTTTCAAGTAAGAGTTGTTTAAAGCTGTAGTATCAGAAGAAAGTGGGGTCAAGCTAAAAAGACGTGATTTTGGGGGGTAAACAGCACCCGCGCGCGCGTTTGAAGGGCATACGTACCATCCATTATATACATATAACATATACTCGATTTTGCATTATCCACCCCTAATACTGTCTCGCTCGCTCCGCTCGCTCGCCAACAATAAAAAATCTCCGATTTTCAATTGTGTTATCCCTTTAAGTGTCTCGCTCACTTCGCTCGCTGGTCAGTAATAGTAGAAAAATTTAATAATGAAACCTATGGACACATTATATGACTTACAGTCCAGGATAGAATCTAGATTGTTTAGCCAACCTTATTGTTGTATATAATGTAACTTTTTAAACTGTCTTGGCCAATTTGTATTTGCTGAATCCAAATCTAATGAGAGTTAGTTGCAAAACCTTGATCATTTCTCATATTTAAAAAATAAAAAAACTGCCTTGAACTTTACACATTATATAATATCAAGTAAACTATTTTTTGTACCATTCACTCTAGTATTAGCCATCATAGCTTCTCAACGAAATTTAGTGATTCCCTAATGTACCTTTGTAATGACCACTGACCTTAATGTGGTAAGTGCCTGTTTGTGCACCGTCTATCACTTTGTTTGTGGCAACTGCTTGTTTATGCTCAAACTGGTAGTAGAGCCTAGTTTAGGAGTAAAATGTGGTACTCCCTTCAAGAAACAGAAAGTTAGTAATCTAGATATGCTTATTTGCAGGGGAGAACAAAATACAACAACAGAATATCTTATCTAGTCAAAAACAAAGTTTTCTTGAAGCAATTAAGCTACATGGTGATGGCCTCAGTCATAAACTTTCAGAAGGTGAAGTTCACTTCATAGGCCTGTATTAGAAATGTTACATTGAGTGATAATTAAAGAAGTGCAAGCTAAAAACAATTGATTAGCCAATCCTAAAAACTACAAAAAAAAACAAACCTTGAATTCAATCTTACTAAAGACTGCAAGATTGTTGTCAAGAATGCATAGTACAAAAAAAAAAGACTAGTAGTTGAATAAGGAAGTGTTTAGAACTACAGGTGATGGAAGACAGTCCCTTTGGCATAATGCACCAAGTATTCTGGAGTACTATGATATTTATTTATAAATAAGTTAGGGGGGGGCTATTTTAAGAATATAACTAATTTTAGGAAGTGTTCTATTTACTTCCTACAAGAGTTTATTCATAGTACTGATTCATACATTAATTAACCCTCAGCGCGCATGCGCAAGAGGATTATAGCAGTCATCCTGCCTGTTTGTCTGTCTGTCACCTCAGATTTTGGAGATTACTAAAATTAACAGTTGATTTAGGTATGAACTTACTCAGGACGAAGATTTAAGACCTTTTATTGTGCTTTTTTTTATTTCAGCCAGTGGTTCTAGAACAAACTCAACTTATAATAAAATAGTTCCCATGAAAATGATGAGATCCAACAAAAATGTTCAGGTAATAGTCTAGTATACATACCTATGCTGTGGCCTGATGCATCACAAAAATGATCTTAAAAATAGAAGCATACAAATGATTGACTCTGAAGTAAATATATTACGAATAGAATTTATTTCTGATTCTATTTTCCAGTTCATACATTGCAAAAATTTAATTGTTGCTTCTGCTTTAATTCTGGTGTATTAGAGGAGTATGCAGCGCAGTTTGTGGCACATGAAACTTACTGGGGAAGGCAGCCTCAAAAAGTAATCGGCTTTTAAGACTAAAAGACTAAGAGTAATAACACTTTAATTCATAATCATTTTTTAATATAATTTTTTTTTTCAACTTAAAACAAACTGCTCAATGTTTTGTGATAATTTACCAGTTCTGCATTCAGCACATAAAATTATTCTAACAAACTGACCTGATATACAAACAAGGGTATTGGTGGTATAGCTTGGACTATTTAATTAATATTTGGTGAATGAGACTCTGTCGTTCACAGTCTCACTTTCAGACCAACGGAAATTTTCTTCTTTTTTTCCAATGATTTTTATTATCCTTGAAAACTGAGAGTAAGACTGAAAAATTCAGGCACTTAGGTCTGCTCCAAGACTACATGTAGCTTGTTTTTCAAGGCTAACAATTCATACTTTCGACAGAGACATTACTTTGTTATTTATCAAGAAGCTTTCACATAAAAATAGTGGTCTCACGTACAATATAAATAAGTAAAAAAAAAAAAGTTGTATAACTAACGTGGAATCTCGATTATGGAACCTCTGAAAGTGTATCACTTGCATGCTCACTCACCAATAAACTAATATATCCACTTTTTAATTGTGTTACTCCTAGCATAGCAGTACCCCTTAACTGTATAAATACAGAATTGGAGTGTTCGTTTGCCGGCTGGTTTTCGCAGCTCAGTGGCAGAGTGTTTGTGCATTAAGAAGCGGTCCGGGGTTTGATTCCCGGAGGTGACCAAAAAAATTTAATGTAAGAAGCCTGTGGAATAATGAGAATACATCTAATGAGTAAAAAAAAAATACCAAGAAAGAAATTGTGAAACAGTGAAGGTATCAGCAGCCTTTATTCTTACCTTCCTCCCATTTATTTTGTTAGTGAGTAATTTTATTTTTTAGGCTCTAGATAAACCCCTTAGAAATGCTTGTTTTTCAAATCCGAAGCGGTAAGTGGTTACTATGACGTTGATACCCTTTCCTATAAATAATTTCAAAAAATCGGCTGTGTTTTAGTAGTTGAGTGCTTTTAGTCAGGAGTTGCTGGTAATTTAGGTAGAATAATTTTTTTTTTTTTTGAAATACTTGTGCACAATGGCTCGCTAGCTGTTTATATTGAAGCATATCACTAATCTTAAGTATCAATGGTGCAAACTTCAGCATTTATGCATTAGTTAATAATTGCATATAATTCACTTAAAAAGATTCAGTATTGCAGTATAGTTGAAGTAAAGACTGCCTTGTCATGCTATATCGTCACCACCCAAACTACATGTGTTTTATACCTAGATTATACAACTTAAATATTTCTAAATGGAATAATTACTGAACAGAAATAAAAGAGAAAAAAACAATATGATGCCTACTTGACATAACCTAGTTGTGACTGCAGAACATACTATCTAACAAGATCATGAATATGTGCACTACCACCTTCTTCTGGCTTGTCTTGCATTTTCAATTTGATAAAAAATACAATTATGTGGTGTGTACAATAAACAGGGTTGACGGAAGTAGATCAAAGTGGGTTGGGGGTGGTACCATGAACCACACACCAGTTTATGGATAAAGGTAACTTTAAATGAGTTCACCTTAATATAAGTTTCAAGATTATAAAACTGGTTAAAAAAATTGTTTCCATTTTCATTCTTTTCTAAGATATCCACAGAAATGTCTGTCAAATCAGCATTGTCGATTTCATCTTTTGTGAATATGCATGTTTTCATCCAGACCACCAATAATCTGAGATGCAAAGAGGCAACAGAATTTCCATAACGCAGCTATTAACACTAAATCATGCTTGGTACACTGTTAAAAATGGGGTGTTTGGATAACTTAGTTTTGGTGTTGAATAGGAGGCGCTGCCTCGACACCCCAGTTTAAAGCTTAATATTGTATCCACAGTTAGTCACAACTAAAAGATATTAACTAATGGATATAAGCTATTATTATTATGAGCTCACTCGGTAAAGTATGAATTGGTGTAGAAGTTATAAGGGCTCAAAGTGGGGTGTCTAGACAGCGCCCCCTGGTGAACACCTCGTGAGGTGTTATTTAAGAATCCCATTTTAACAGTGTACTGATTGTGATAGGAAGCAGCTAACTTTGTATTTGTTTAACAAATTAAATAGAATTTACTAGAGTCACTCATTATCTTGAAATTTAATGTAAAATGGGGGTATATTTATAAGGTGTATTAAATATACATACTATGTGCCCCCCCTCCCCCCACTCCCACCTTCCCTCCATCCATCACCACTGACTAAATAATAAACAGTTGAACATACTGACTTGACTGTTATATTAAAATTATGTAAAGAAATTATCATAAACATAATTATTTTCAATTAGCTATGCCTTAATGCTAAGACTTACAATGCTTAGAATAAGGTAATTGCATGATTATTTTTAAATATACTCTAACTGCAGATGTTCCAGATCCTCCTAAGGAATTGGGCATATTTATCAATAGACATTTATTGATGACATCATGGGAATATATAATCACTCCTACAGTATCTTTTAATTTCACTATTACTCTCACATTCTTGAGTCCAAGTCAATTGAAAGACATCACTGAGTATGTGACTGATACTGACTCCTATAACTTCACACTGGAAGGAGTGAGGTCATGTGATCTCTTTACCATGTGTATCACAGCTACTAATATAGTAGGACAAAGTCCACCTTCGTGTGCAAACAAGACTCTACCTTACATACCATCTACAAATGATATTGAATATTCATTATTTAGAGTGGGGGACTCCTACTCATTGAATCTGACAATACAGGTATTGAATTTTTTTAAACTTTATTCATACATTCATGTGTATTTGTTATAAAGATGTCACACTGTGCTAAAGAAAATGGTAGTGCGTGGTATGTTGCTCTACTTCAAAGTCAGAATACATCTCTGCCAACATTGACTTCATCTGTTAAAGTGGATTCAGTGTCAACAATAATCATTACAGGATTAAAAATGAAATTACTTTACAGTTTGACCATTATATCAAACAATAGCTTAGGAACATCATCCAGTGAATCTCGTAATTTCTGTAAGTTGATTTAATTGTATCCTTTATGTCCCAATTATTTCATCATAAGCTGCAACTTTATTAATTGGTTTAAGTAATTATAATTATAGTGATTTAATGTGGATAACTTTAGACCTGTGTATACTACTACACACTGCTTTTTTGATAGTCTTAAAAATCATTTCAACCAGATATTCTATGATGAAGGTAGCTTATGTAATGTTCACAATTATTCTAAAATAATTGGAAAGTTGATTATGCTTATTTTTCTTTATTAGGTTCAAATGACATTGCAGGAGTAAATATTTGTTCTGTGATGAGGACTGGAATATATAACTTATCATGTGACTATATCATAGGATGTAATTATAGTGGATGTTCCTATGAATTATCATCTACTAATAGTACTAGCAATGGTTCTATAATAGGAAAGAATTATGAGGTAGTGAGTATTGATGTAGACACATATTACAACCTCACAGTCATCAATGGAGATTATGTGATTTCAATACAAAAATTGTATGTTCACTCCATTTCTTTATGCTTACCAGAAAAAGGTCAGAATGTCAAAAATATTATGAGGTAATTTTATGCATACTATTATTGTTTTTATGTAGGTGCCAGGACAACTACTTTCATTGCAGCAACAATTAATAATAATAACATATTAATTACATCTGTATTAGTCGTAGTATTAGTGCCTATTTTGATAATTGTAGTAATACTTGTGGTTGCTGTTACTCTCATACTTTTAATCAGGAATGGTAAGATACAAGGATATGGCAATGGAAATTTATAATGTTGTGTTATCTATAGGTCACATTGGTCGTAAAACAAGAGAAAAGTGAGTATTCAACAAATTTATATGTCAATATTTTTTAATAAAATTTACTTGTATGAAGATCTGGAGCTACGAAAAGAAAATCTACTGACGTATGTATGAAAAATATAATTTTAACTACATGTGTCAAAAATATTCAATCTTTGCTTTTTGTCTTATAGATTTTATTAAAAATTATACAATACTCTAGAAATTAATATTGCCTATGTTTTCATTGAAAACACTAAAATTTGTACAATATGCAAGAATAATATAGCTAGTTTTACACATAGTGTGTGATGAATAGTTGAATAATAGCATTAGTTTTAACTTTAAATGCAAAAATTCCAATTTTATGTTGTGAGAAATAATGTCAAAATAAACTATAAAATATTGTTTTTTTCTATTTCTCTTTAGATTTGTCTTCAGTATGACAACAATGTGTCATATGGTGTAGTTAATGTCATATCTACTCCATCAACCGATGACTTCACCTGTGAGACTAATCTGTCTTATGATGTCGTTAAGAAATCAGATTGCTCCACTCTATCACAGTCTGGTCCTAATCCACTTTATGAGAGTGTACATTAGAACCATAATAGACCTTTTGTATCAATTACTATGTTGTTGTTTTTTAGGGCTGTCTTACTTGTACAGGAACAACAATCAAAATGTTTTTATTGTATGCAAAATTGTTGTAGGATTACTTAAGCATTACTACAATATGTATATATGAGGTGTGTATATTGACCTTATGAGAGTAGCTATAGGTTGATAATACTAGATGAAAAGATATTAGTAAAAGTGCATAAACTCTAGATACTTGAATAACTATTGGGGTCTCATTCAGGATTTCAAACAAAACATCAGCTTTTCTACATTTGTATATTAAAGTAAGTTAATAATAAGTCTATGATCCATGTCAAATGTGTTACAAAGAAGATACATTAGTATGTACTCGCTTAACAATATTTCAAGTTGAGTCCAAGTGCCTCCCATTAGCTTGACTTTAATAAAATCTGTGATAACTTTATTATTCTCAGTCTTTGTTGTATTGTCAAAAAAGTGAAGGACAAGAAATTGTAAAAGGAATAAGATAGTTTCATTAGCAAGTTAAATTATAACATTTTCTTATCTGTACTTAATGCCCAGAAATTTATCTTCTTATTGAACTTCTTTCACTAAAGACAATGCAGATTTCCTGCAAACAGTTCACTCAGCACCAGACAAAAAAATAAAACCTACGGCTGACAATGTGAAAGTAGCTATCTCCAGGGAGTTTACATCAACAACAACATACCAATTAAGTTATCGTGCAATTTCTTTAAATCAAGGAAAGGAGAACTCACCTTTACTAATGCATTATAATTATAGTTATTGTTAACCATGACTCTACCTCTATACATTAAATTCTTGACAAGACAAGAAATCTGCTATCTGTTCTCAAATTCTTTTCCTAGATATGAAACAAAATTACTCCATAAAAAACCTGCTGATGTTGTGCATATTTACAGTCTGGAAGTAATTTCTTCACATTGTCAGTTGATTATGACCCATGACTATAAACACAATAATGTGGTTAATTTACCGAGTATGAAACAACTTTGACTGTACTCATCTGAGGATACATATTGACAGCAGTCTCATGCTGTTTTCTTATCATAATGGCAGTGTGGATGACAAATACACCAAAGCTACAGTAAACTCATATCGATGCCATCTATATACTGTAACTCCATATTGATAGTGTGGATAGTCACAGATGAGTACTTGTTTAATGCAAGCCAGAACTTATACCAGACATGTTTTTTGTCAATTCATAAATATGTCGCTGTAGAGAAGGTTAGAAAACTGACTAATGCTGAACTGTCACTCAAGACATCTCTCATGGAATGCACAAGAAAGAATCTAAAATAGTTAGAATTTAATTTCTTTTAATTTTGCCTCGGTGTAATCACATTATAGTATAAGATAAAATTGTTTTCAGTTAGCATTTAATTACAGTCAAACTCGCCACTCGTTGAAAACACACGAAAGTAGCAAACAAGTTTTAAGTGATTTACGTTTAGTTGCACAATTTCCACCAGTCCTACATCAACAAACACGATGTAAAATGATGTTTTTACTACAGCCATGTCAACAAGGTCAAGAGTTAAAATAAACTAATCATATGTAAACTGAAACTGCAATAGTTGTGTAGTGGAACGTCTTGGCAACATTAAAAGAGGCTTGAAAATTTCTGTGATTATTTCTATTATTATACATTAAGCAGTGTAGACTACTAGATACTTAGCTGTGTAAGAAGAAAGCCAAGCCCTAACTACTTCCAAAATTTGCACAGTGGAAATTAAATTTACTACTGAAACATGAATTTTTTTTATAATACTTAGGTTGTTTCTAATGTCAAGTGTGTATGCCTGGTGTGTGTGTGTATAATGTTGTATGTATGTATGTATGTATGTATGCATGTATGTATGTATGTATGTAATTTTGTATGTATGTTTGTATGTATGTATTTATTATTTATGTATATTATGATGTATGCATAATATATATGCATGTATGGTGTATGTATGTATGCATTATGTATGTATGTATAAAAAAGAAAAGAAATTATATGCAGCACAACATTAGTGCTAAACTTTTCATGAGATAAGGTCCATTGTGTGAAGAGCTTCATATAATTCACTTCAAGTAGCTATAATGTAATTATGTAATTAATTACTTTCCTATTATAGTTGTGGAACTCACTAAAATCTAGTGGGAGAGTTTGTGAAAAAATGTTCTTTGAATAAATTTTTCTCAATATTCTTTATAGATTTAACATGAATAGGTAGGTGTGTCAGTTTAGGTTTATCCCTGTTGGGTGTGGCCACTAAGTAACTTAATAATTCTGCTTTCACCCCTGGAAATGTTGGGAGTGGATTAATATCTACTGTTACACTATCAATCTTTACTGCACACTTCTTGTTAATACTTATAAATTTACTTTTGGACTCCCTATTCAAGTATCTATAATTACAATAGTAACTAACATAGTTTATTTCAAAATTATTGTTGATTTAATATTTACATAATATCCTTAGTTTTCACTCTTTATGCTAGAAGTACTGTAGCCTAAGGATGAAGTTCTGATTAATTGTTTTTGATTGGTATATAATATATATGAAATATTTTTAGGAATGATTTTAAAAATAGGTACTCCTTTACTACTATTAGTAGAAACAGAAGGTAAGAAGGATCATAGGTATTGTTGAAGTCATCGTTGATTATAACTAATTATGGCATGGCACAATCAATATTTTGAATTCATTACTATCTTCCATTTCATAGTTTATTGAATAAAAGAATAACAATAATAATAATTACATAGTACAGTATTTTATCACATTTCAATTGGCACTTGGCATGCATCAGATTTATTTCACTTCTACTAGAAACCTTTTTAATTATACTCAATAAAAATTAATTACTATCATTTTTTTGATTATAATATTGTTAGATTCATATATGGAATTTGTGAATATTTTATGTTATATACACTACTCCTACAACACTTTCAGCTGAAAATAGTGAGAAGGCTCATTTACATTGTAATTAGTAGTAGAATAATGACTAATCTATCCTTAATTAAACACACTTAATATTTTCTTTTTGTAGTTTCTCTGTGTTTATAAAGAAACTACATAATTAATGAACAATAATGAAGAGTACTATTGTTTAAAAATTGTAGAAATCATAGACAGTGATTTTTATCAATGCTTTCAAATACTTTGTATACACCAGTTGCACTACATGTAATATGTTGTTGTTTTTTATAACATATAATATTAAATGGAATGATAAAAGAGCAAGTATTTGTGAGAAATAAAGTGGCAGGTTTTGTTGTCTTAAAAAGTAGGATTGTTTCTAATTGGTTTAACTATTGATATAGTGTCTTGGCTGCTTTCTCCTTTGTTAGAAATATTTTTTTCTAATTTTGCGGATTTATTTTTCACTGGCAATTGAGCTAATAATGACAGTTATGCCTAAGGAAACATTTAGTTTACACAACTTAGAGGTATGTCATAAATTTTGCAATATTTTATAATCATTTTTAGGTTCACTGCTTGGAGTTAGGATGCACAGCACCTGTCCATTCATCGAAGAAAAAGAATTTGATAGCAGATGTTTGCACCTTTTTATCATCTAATTTTTGTGTACCTATATTGGGACTTATTAAACAGATTCCACAGCTGAGTCTTGTGGTGCAATAAGTAAAAAAAATATACTTAATAAAAAGTAGGCTATATTGGATCAGAAGTGATACAGATATGTAACAACGCATTTGTCATTTTGAGTAATAAATTTATCCTTAAAAATGACTTTTCATTTGTTACTAATCCCACATTTCACATGAATACTCCCCACAATATTATGTAGTCATTGTGTATTATGAGTTGTGATTACTGAATTTGTGTATAGATAACAGTTTTGTGAATATTAATTTTTTTGGCTATATTAACGCAGTGTATGTGTTCATGATTAATTCTGTTCACTGCAGGATTAACAGCTACTCTCATTGATAATGTCATACTCTCCATGTCGTTTTTAAGTGTGATAAATTTATATTAAATAAAATAATAATTGTTTATGCACTGAGTATATGTATCTAGCTAATTTTAACTTAAATTGAATTAGAAACTCTCTTAAAGTAAATGGTTTCTATCATACTCTAGCTAGTAGAGTATTTTTATCATTGAATTTTCATCATTTGAAGTTTATTATTTATCATAGGTCTCACATGACTATAATATTATATAAACTGTAACATTAATGCCCAAATGGTTGAATGTGTGATGATAAATTCACATTGAATAATATTTTACTCTGCTAAAATACCTGCTTGGCCTATTAGATGCACATGAACAACAATTACAATTTGCACTATACTATGAAGATGGAAGCTTTGTTGGAGGAAGAACAATAGATAGAATGCACTTTCTTCCATTTAGCGTAACATATAACTACAAAACAATGATATATATTTTTTTTTTGGACTCTCTAGTTAATTAAAAAATTAATTTAAGAAGCATCATTCATATTCTGTTATATTTTTTCACTATAATAACTGAGTTCAAGTGATCAAAAATGTCGAATATACACTGGAACAATGTGGAATATTTTTCCAGTGCTGGTTACAAAGCAAGGAAATAGTAGTTGTTACTTAACCATTATTACTACATTTTCAGTGCAAAAACATTATGGTGACATCTGTACTCCTTTTTGCCTTATTATACAAGTGTTAATTTTGATTGAATAAATTGGATCCATGCTTAATATTGAAGTTTATGTTATTGCAATGTTGGACACTTCAACACTAAATACTAATACATTTAGGTCAATATTATTATGTCCGCCTAATTTAAACTACTTCTGTTAGAGAGCTCAATTGCATGAAACAATTGTGCTTTAGATGATAAAAGCATGAAACTTTTTGTAGTACTATAGGATATGATGAAAGAATAAAGTTTGGCTATAGGGACATCACAGATATGACATGTGAAAAAATAGCTGCCATTTTTGTATAATTAATAATAGCCATTGAAAAGAGTTTATATTATTACCATGATGTAAATATGCATAGAGTCTAAAAGAATACATGTAACTTAAAATATGATTCAGTCTTCCACCACAAAGGCATAGGGAAGTGCATTGCAAAGCAGCTTGTTTTTTAATTGCCATCTTCTACAACCTTTTACACAGCCACTCTGCCAGTTCTGTACAAACTTGTGGAGATTCGGGTAGTATTGTCCAGAGTGACCCAACCCCATCCACTTTTTTACAACCCTATTCACTATGCAGTAGAAGCTCTAGATGCCTTGATCATCCTCTGGGCCTAACAATGACCAGCTTGGTAAGTAGCCCTTTTTAATGCTGAATGAGAGCTGCAAGTGTAGGGGGTAATCCGTCGATTGTTCTACCTTTCCGGGAGCTTCATACTTGCTTAATTTACATAATTTAGACTGCTGGTTCAATCATAAAGCAACACTATGAATCACTCAAGTGGCCACATCCATTCTTCAATATTCTAAAGTGTTGGCCAGTAATTATGGCACAGAAATCTGTGGTAACATCTTGGTATATTTCCAGGTGTCCCATGCAGTCTTGGTGCCTCTGCATCTGCCTCCAAAGAAAGACACTGTGTCTCATCCAGTGACATGGGTAGTGCAACACATTTATAAGTTCCAAGTGCCTGGGCTATTTCGTGGGCATCAAAATCAGAAATTCTTTCTAAATAAAAAGGCAACCCATAATTTAGCAAGATTTAGTTGTTGAACTGATGCTATTACCAAGGTTATCCATGTAAGCATTTTCCATACAAGATAAAGTGCAGCAAAAGCAATGATACTGAACATCTTGAGCAACTAGATCACCTACACTTCGTTTAGCAAGTAGTTCTTGATCCTGCAATTTAATAGCACATTGTCGTACTCTGCTATCAACATCAAAAGTTGATACCTTGCTCAATGGCTTCCCAGCTTATGCCAATTGGTCACAAAAAAGCACATTTCAACTTACGTTGTGCATCTAGAGTATTTCTGGGAAAATCTCACATTGGGTTCCACATCATCTTCAGAATGTTCTGTTGCTCTCTTTCTTTATTCTGCTCATCTCAACTGGGTCTCATTATACTTCAGTCTGTATGATTCATGCCAACATGTTGTTTTAGAGTGACTTCGATGCCCTCACCTTCGTCAAGCCTCAATAAGTTTAATGTTTTTTGTAAGAAACTTATTTAAAAAATTAAAAGATTGGCAACTGTGGAATAACCTGCTCCATGTGTGCCATGTTGGGACTCAGCAGGACATTGAAGAGGTTCTGACATGTCTTCCTGGCAGAGAACACACTTGCTCCAGTCAGTTGTCATAGCTTCGGAAGAAGTCTGTTGCTTATTAAGATCCACCACTTTATAACTTTGGCCATTTCTAGTGAGAGAGTAGCATATTAATTATCAGTAACCAGGTAAACTTCTCATGCTCACCTTTAACATAACTGAATGCTACTGTAAGTTTTACTAATGTTCTAATTTGGCTACAATATATGGTATTATGATGTTGGTGCGTTGTCTACTAGCAAGATTTTTTTAGATGTATTAGCTGTTTGCGGTCATGTTCAACACCATGGTCACTGGAAAAAGTGGCTGCCATTCTTGCAATAGAACAAATCACCAATGCCCCTATAGCTTAAAATCATTATTAGGGTATAGATTAACTTCAATCAAAGTTTCATACTATTATCATCTAAGGCACAGTTTTTTTCCATATATTGCACATATCTGCTCTGTACACAGTTTTTTCATATAATATTGCACATATCTGCTCTAGTACACAGTTTTTTCATATATTGCACATATCTGCTCTAGTACACAGTTTTTTCATATATTGCACATATCTGCTAATTAGCTAAATAAATAGATAAGAGGGAAAACTGTCCAATAATGTTTTGCAGTGTAAAGATTAAGATTCAGTTCATCTGTCATATTCATATGCAAATGAAGTGCAATTAGCTATACCTCAGCCTGAACAACCTTCATTTTGCCAAAACTCTTTGTTGAAATAGCTACAACATAGGTAAGAAGTTGCAATAGATGCTCTATAGTCTGGGCTAGAAATCCTGATTTTTTGGCCAACCTTGTTCTTGTTATAAAGTAATTTTTAAATTTATTTAGGTCAATTTATACCTGCTGAATCCAATTCTGATGAGTGTCAGTTGCAAAAACTTGAGCATTTCTTGATAATTAAAATTTATAATGCACTTTTAATTTTATGCATTTGAAAATTAATAAACCATCTTATCTACCATTTACTCTAGTATTAGGCCATAGTAGTTTCTCAATGAAATTAGTTCTTCTCTGACATATCATTTATTATAACGAACATCATATTTTAATCTGCTGAGTTCCTGTTTGTGCACTGTTATTTCCTTTTATGGTAATTTCCATCACTCTGTTTGTGTCACATGCTGGTTCATGCTCAAACTGGTAATATAGACTAGTTTAGAAACTAAAACAAGGTATTTCCTTCAAGAAACGGAAAGTTAATGCTCTATTATCCTCTATCGTTTAGGTAACGATACAGTGCCTTATTTGTAAGAGAGAACAAAAAAATAACCAGTAATTAAAGCTTATGCAAAGCAAGAATCCGGAGTTTTTATGTAGTGAGTAAGTTTCATGGTGGGCCTCAGTTACAAACTTCCAGAAGGTGAATTGCACTTGACAAGCCTAAGCCTGTATTAGCTAGTAAATATTGCTTGAAAAGTCATGTTGTGTGTTACTTTAAGAAGTGAAAGATAAAAACAAGTGACCTGCCGAGTGCTAAATAAACTCAACAATGCTTGATAAAACATCCTCAAAATTCCCGTAGCTACATGAAGAACAAGACATGTGTGTAGAACTATTGGATGGAAGACAATGCCCAAATATTCCCGTGGGTAGTCTCATTAGCAGAATACACTAAGTAATCTGGAGTCCTATGAAGTATTTTTACAGAAAAAATGGTTGCGCATTTGGCGACTTTGGGAAACTCAGGGAAATTGTGAAAATCTAAATTGATCTTCATGGATGTGATCAGATCATTGTTTTCTGGTTATATTATGTCTAGTATAGAATTATTGGGTACGTAAAATTATTCCTGATTCCCAGTTGAGGCCAGATACATTGCAATAATTCCAACTATTGACCATGAAGAAAATATCACATAATAGAATTCACTTGCGATTGTATTTTTCATTTCTGACATTGCAAAATTGCTCATTTTAATGACTTAGAGTTATTGTATAGTGTGTTGCATATTTTTAAAAGTGAGGTTCTCATGCAAGAGATTATTTGTTTGTTTAATAACTACAGAACTTTAGGACTGTTAATAAATCATTTTTTCAGAGTTGAAGCAAAACGCACGCAGACTGGTCTACTTTAAGAAAGTCCCCCAAACAATTCCTAGTTATGTTGCTAATATTTTTCTGCTTTCACTAAAGATTTATTGTCATAGGGTTAAACACTTTCATTTAAGCATTCAGCTACTACATATTACATTTATTTTAACAATTCTGGAGACAGTGTGTAATGCTTCTTGATTGCCATTGGCTCTTCAAATTGGTCATTATAGCCAGCATTCTAGTTCACCTGATGATGTCAACTATTACAAAGATATACTTTAGCCTCAGAATCAAGAGTATGCATTTTGAACAGATAAAGTGATCAAATATCATTTATAGTAGGAAAAATATATCATCATAATAATCTATTCCATTTAGGAACAGGCCTGGCTAGTTCCAATAGAGCTGTTTTGGCAGCTGCTAAAAGCTGCAAGTTTATATTAGGGTGAATGTATTTCATCTGCTTTCTGGCAAATTATAGCTATATGCAAGTCGGTGTCGTGAGGATAGTATTATTGGAAATATGAGGCATTAATAGGAGGACTAAACAAGTAGGTGGTAGATTTTAGAATGCCCTAAGCTTTAGGGAAAAGCTATTGCTTCATTGTTCATATTCTTCAACCAAAGCACATCAGCCTGTCATTACGCTCATGGGTCGAGCATGTGCACCAGTGTAAGCCCTTCCCATTTGACACTAGCATGTCAGAGTTGTAATACCATTGAAATGTTTTATTGTGAGTCCCATCATTTGTAATGTACAAGCATTATCTTTCTACATATTTGCTACAGACTGTATGAAACAGTAAATCCAAGTTGTAAATGTAACTCTAAAAAAATATTTTCAAGGTCATATAAAATTTTTGGACAAACTCAGCAAAAGAGGTATCTAGTTAATTTTTTTTGTATATATTGAGTTAATTTTTTTTGTATAAAGCCTCAAGAATGCGTAAACAAAAAATCAAGCCACTGCTTTTAAGTATTTTTTTTTTTATTCAAGAAGACAAGTGACTCCTTGCCCGCCTGTAGGCAGTAACGGCATAAAAATGATTAATTATATACTAAGAGGTTGACATTTAACCACTGATACTACAGTAAGGTCCATGCATACTATAACGATAATTTTAAAGATAAATATTTTAATTGTTTTAATTACTTTAATTATATTTTACATGAATAAATCAGCAGTAAAATAAAAAAAATTATTGATTAAATGTATAAAAATCCATATATGCTTGTGATACATTTCATATATGTGATTTTTCTTAGTTGTACACAAATATAGTGCACTCTCCATACTTTGTAACATCCAATAAATCACAAACAAAGAGGACATTTTTATTAATTTTAATATTTTGTATAGTGTATAACCCATTTGTTATAGTGTTTCCTGCTTCCTTTAACTTTTGCTTAGTAAACTACATAAGGTAAATATCTAGGCGAAACATTATGCATGTGTAACATGAAAGCTCAACCATGTATTGCTGCCAACCTTATAGTTAAAAATAATAGCTTAAAAAGACACTTATGCGGTACCCTAAATTTTCAGTGAACCTTGTGCAATCTTTTTTTCATAATCTGCCATCCAACTGAACTGAACAAAGGTGAAGACTGTGAAACATGAGACTGTATAGAAGGAAAAAAGAAAAGGATTAAACAATAGAAGTGTTAATTGTGTTGATTGGTGTAGTGGCGTTTGAAAGGGTGCCACAATAGTCAGTGTATACAGACTCGTTTGCAGAGAAACAACTGAGTAGGAGAAAAATTAAAATTAAATATAGTTTAGTATTAACATAATTAGTGCAGACAGATCATCCAATCCAACAATGAATATTAATTATGTTCTACAAAATAGACAAGAAATATTATAAATATTTTGTATTATGTCATTGTTTAATCTTAATGCTTTTGACGTGTCCCAACATTTTCTAAAAGTTAAAACTATACTGAAGCATACAAGTGGCAATATGCAACCAATAGTTACTAGTCAAACTGAAATAGAAAATCAATTATTAATGTAAATTTCACTTTTATAGTTTATCCAGATTCCTATTCAGTGAATCATCCTACTATATCAGAGAGAGGGTCATCTGCCAGTGGTCATTGTTTAATGTGTCAGATTCTGGTAGTATATGTAATACTCCACGTAGTAGTGTTTTATTTGATCCCACACTAACTGGACTGGATGGAGACATGTGGGCAACTCAACTACTAACACTCAACACAGCTACATCTATTAGTATTACATTTAACTTTGATGGAGTAGCAATTTACATGGGTGTAGGAACTATTGAAGTCATTTTGTTTACCTGTTCTGTTAGGGGAATAGGAGTGACCAGTATTAGCATACGTGGTGATGGTCAGATCTTGGTACTATTAGTGATATTCCTCAATCTTGTGAGTATCTGGTCAGAGCATGTATATCTGATGGATTTACAATACAGATCCAATAATAATTATCATTAAATTTCAATGATGCACTTCAACGAGTCTACCTAGCTGAAGTTACATTCTATACTAACAGCAATCGTCTCTGTTCTAATGCTGTCCTCAATGAATCAGTATCAACTACATCAAGTACTCCAATTTCAACATCTACTTCAAAATTAAGAAACACTTACGATATTATGCTAAATATACGCTATTAATTTTTTAATCAGCATACTATACTAGGCTAAGAACAGCAATCTCACATACATATTGTGAGTATGGGATAGAATACTATAATACATACATTATTTCCTGTTTTGATAACAGGTTGCTTTTGCTTGCAAACTATTTTGACATTTCCTCAAAATGTGTATAGTTTACTTATGTTGAGTTTTTTGGGGTTGTTATTATCTCTGTGTGCATGTGCGTGTTTATGTGCATGTGAGTTTGTGCTGCGAGATTTTGCTCTGTACAACAACTTTATTTATGTATTATCTTACAATTTGCTGAGCATTCTGGTGTGTCCAATCTTAACCTCTTCATGTCAATATAATTAGTTCTGAAATATTGTGGTCTGAGGGTGTGTTGTACATACATATAGTTCCCATAATTCTCACTCCAAGTAATAAATTCAGTCAATAGGTTTTCTTAAATTTCTTTCAGGGGAAATATAATATGAAACGAATCATAGGATAAAAACAAAAAACAATTTGTTTCAACAAGCATATATTTGAGAGGAGGTTATTGAAGCAATAATACGAAAACATCACACTCAGTTGCATTTATTGTTCAAAAATAGGGTCCCTGTCAGACACAAAATCCTATTTTCTTCTTAATGTATTCCATATTTTTACTTGTGCCTTAGTAAATTTCTTCCTGCAGGTTTTTTTTAGGGTGTGGCTCAATTTCTTCACAGCTGCTTTCACTACAGCTCTCATCACCTACGCCTTGCATCTCCACCTCAGTTTCCATTTCGATATCAGTCAAGGCCTCAGCGCTGTCATCCACCACCACCATGATATAGTCATCCATCCTATTCCTGATACACCATCCTAGAAGTTGAACTCCATTAAACCTCTTTCCCACGTGGCTGGACCTTCAGCTATTGTTCAGCGAGCTAGCTTTGAAAAGGTACGGAGCGCGTAGTCGTGGTAACGGGAGGGTTTCCAATCGCGCGTAATTCTTTTTTACGTCTAGGATCCAACAAATCGAAGTAAGGTTAGTTTGGAAATTGTTTTTTTTTCAAGTACACGCAGTTAAAAAATTTCCTGGATTCATGGCAGCGCTAAAATTAAATAGCGACTTAGGAAACTTTAAGAAGAACTTGTGGGTGTATTCTGTATGAAGGCAGTTTATGTTTTAGGAACATGTAGGAGTATTGTTAAAATCACATAAGCTAGTAAGAAAAACTTATACTCTAAGTTTGGGAAACATTGTAGTTGTGACACTTCTTAAATTACCCCCATTACAATGAGAGGTAAAGTGTAGTTTAATCAAGCTAACAAGAGTGAAAAAAAAAAAGACCCCACCAACCCAGATTTATGGCTTAGATGGGCACAGGTAGGCATCAATCATGCTTATATTACACTTCAGTTTGGAATTTCATAATAATTATTTATTGGGTCGTGAATTCAATTCTATTTTCAAAACAAATAAAACAAGCTTCTTATCAGTACTAACTACAGAACACAGTTGGTATTCTGTCAATATAGACAATTAGTTTTCGTTTGGTTCTTGGATAAAGAGGGAGAGCATTTTTATGATGCCATACTAGTGGTGTGCTTGAGCACAAAAATGGCAAACGAGCCTTAAACTACACTAGTGTTAAATGATTGGTTTTAACAACTAACACTCAAGCTACTAAAATAAAGTCGAGTTTTTATATTACGTATGCGATAAGGAGATTCAATGCCATAGTAACCGCTCACTGTAACTGTTTGAATTGAACAAGAAGCAACAAAATCAAGTCACGTTATTTAAAGTTTTCTTTGTGACATTCTTAATAGTAGTTGTAACACACAATACTTTCACACAACTGAACATACCTACGCAAGACTTACCTTCGTGGTTCGTCTAGTGGACAATGAACTTTCAAGTAAATGCTGTTGAGTAGGGCTTATAACTGTGACAAATAGCGACTAACTCGATAGAATTGG
>WLWI01000982.1_pt1 | contig 25009 bp, 20 predicted proteins | sample 6701501 | NCBI WGS metagenome assembly WLWI01 (sample SAMN12718690, study PRJNA515312) | sponge metagenome | isolation source: marine sponge | host: Mycale hentscheli | place: New Zealand: South Island, Marlborough, Capsize Point | collected 2014-11-01 | reverse complement strand
GCTCAGTAATAGACAAAACTACGGGAACCCTAAAGTAAGGTTTGCTTGCTGCTCAGTAATAGACAAAACTACGGGAACCCTAAAGTAAGGTTTGCTTGCTGCTCAGTAATAGACAAAACTACGGGAACCCTAAAGTAAGGTTTGCTTGCTGCTCAGTAATAGACAAAACTACGGGAAGCCTAAAAATTAAGAAAAAAGACAGCTAATAAATTAATTGCTTGTTAAATTTTGCTTTAAAATGTTTGTGCTATTCTTTAGCTAAGAAGCAGCTGTAATATGCAACAACACACATAATCACACACACACACACACACACATACACACACATACACACCACACACTTGACCCCAGGATATAAAAACACAAACTTGAATGTACATTGTATTCTATTCCAGCCTGACTATTGGACAATGGGATTTTCAATACTGGTGCGTAGGGCATAGCATGTAAATACTGTGACAAACAGCACAATCACTGAAATAACTTAACCACCGCCACTAATTGATAGAAAATAAACTCTGGTAAGTTTTGTAAGCCATAACTGTGTCTTGACAACCTAATTTGAATCAATTGAAATTGATGACATAGCGATTGGAGAGATTACAAGTTACATGACATAGAGCTTGACTGTGTATTTGAAGATACTGTAATATAACAAGTCCTATGCACTGATGTAATATAACAAGTCCTATGCACTGATGTAATATAACAAGTCCTATGCACTGATGTAATATAACAAGTCCTATGCACTGATGTAATATAACAAGTCCAGTCCAATGCACTGATGTAATATAACAAGTCCTATGCACTGATGTAATATAACAAGTCCTATGCACTGATGTAATATAACAAGTCCTATGCACTGATGTAATATAACAAGTCCTATGCACTGATGTAATATAACAAAGTAAGTCCTATGCACTGATGTCGTCATTTGGGAAGAACATGAAATGAGACTGGCAACTTTGCAGTGGACTTGAAAGTACAAGTCAAGCTTTGCCAACCAACAAGCTTAACTCTCACACTGTACAGTCCCTTAAATATATTAGATATTCTATCTTTCTTCAATTAATGCAGATAATGCTATTTAGTTCCTTCAGTGACTGCATCTGGAACTTCACACCTTTATTGACTCCTTCAGACTATACCTACAGTATGTACCTGGTGATGCTACACACACAGGCTAACCATATAAGGTCAACAAATGATAACATTGTTCTATATTACACATCCATATGAGACAAGTTTAGAAGTTAACAGAGTCAGTCACCATATGATGTCATATGATGTCATGGGGAGAGATACTGAAGAATTTGTACTAGATTATCCAGCAGAAGCTGAAATGCCTTATATAGTAACAAAAGAAATTGTTAAAGTGAGTCGAGCAACAACAGTAATATAATAATAACAGCAGCAGCAGCAGCAACAACAATAATAACAACAACAACAACAATAAGCTAATAGAGAGGTAGCATATGTTTTCTGTGTTGATGTATTCAAATGCACTTCATTCCCAAGAGCTACACTATGAACGTTGTGTGTATGTGCATGTGTTTGTACGTTATTGAGATTGGAATAACCAAGAGAGAGAGAGTGAATGAGCCGATGAACAAGTGTCTTGGGAATGCTGAGATTAGACAGATGAAGTTGAAAAATGTAAGTGTATGGGAATAATTGATTAACACACACCATAGATATCACTAACACACACCATAGATATCACTTGGTGTTGTATTCGAGACTATAAAGAACTATTCATCTCTGACCAACCTGACATCCAACGTGTCAACAGTTTTAAGTGGAAGATGTTAGACGAATAAATTGTTATTATATTGTCCCAAATTAACAGAATTTCCGTAGTCACTCATTGTGGACCTATTTTTAGGCAAGTCACAACTGCCATCAGACACAACTTCAATCAGTTCCATATCAACAGTTCCCTGCATGCATGCAATACAATGCCATGTACCAATAGAAAACACAGAAGGGCAGGTGATCTGTCCAAATATTGTTACAAAAAACACCACATGAACTTTCAGAGTTTCAAGAAATGAAGCTGGCATTTCACGTGACTGACAAAATCATATTATCATTCATTTTATAGTCATAAGAGAGATGCTAGGTAGGCAAGAACTAGACACCATCCAGTGTATTACCAAATGGAATGGTAGCGTCGCTGCTAGCTCCTGACACAAATGATCAATTGAGTATTGTTAACTTCTGCTAGTTCCTGACACAAATGATCGGTACCAAATATATATATATATATATATATAATATGTCAGTGAATTCTGACAACTCCACATTATTTAATAAATAAAAATTGAGTCAGGAGAGTTATAGTATTCGGCAATATTAGATAAAGGTAGATAAATTCTAGCTACACAGTATACAATTACCATACCAAAGACAGTTTTAACAGCCAATATATATTTAATTAAAGCTTCATCCAACGTTTCCACTTCTTGCCGACTCCTCCTCAGGGTTTACTGTCAAACTCTCATGTATAAACATTATGTAACAAAGGATTACTGGCGGGCGTGCTTACTGTCAAACTCTCATGTATAAACATTATGTAACAAAGGATTACTGGCGGGCGTGCTTGCTGTCAAACTCTCATGTATAAACATTATGTAACAAAGGATTACTGGCGGGCGTGCTTACTGTCAAACTCTCATGTATAAACATTATGTAACAAAGGATTACTGGCGGGCGTGCTTACTGTCAAACTTGTTGTCTGATGTCATAAAATGGGGTGATGTTCTGCCAAACAGTTCAGCAATGGCTGAAACCTTCTTGTCACCTCTCTTACAGGCATCCTGATATTCTTCTACTCTTTCCTCAAGCCTTCTAGTTATTACACCTATATATACATTCCCACAGCTGTATGGTACGCCATACACTGCGGATGACTCAGTGCTTATGGGTGTAGTATCTTTCACTTTAGTAAGATGTGATCTTAATGCTTCGCCTGACTCACAAGCTGTTTCGATGTCAAAATATCTACACTCTGAATACTCTCACTCAATCCTGCTATGTATGAATAGCAAATATTAAACTTTTCTTTCGTTAAGTATCTGTATTTAGAAGGTAACACTTCATTTAGATCTTGCTTTAATGGTTGCATTGCCATAACCATTATTTTAATGTGTAGGTGTTTCTCTTCTTCTTTCAAGTTTTCACTCATATTAGTTACCCTCCTAGCTCTCTGATACAAGCATCTCACAATTCTTCCCTTAACATGTATAGGATGGTGAGACTTAAAGTGAACTCTGTGTGTAAGTAACCGTCTCTCTTCCATAAGCATAACACAAGTTTAACTGGAGCACCGCTGAAAGCCATTGCCATGTACAAGTTGGCCACAACTGCAGAAACAGGAGAACCCTGCCATGGCTATTCTATCTACTGATTCATAACAAGTTCCCATTACACCTAAAGTAAGTTGCTTAAGAAGTCACATCAAAACTCACCATCACTCCCACATCTCATGCATACTCTGTTAACTGTCTGCATGAAGTGTCGGGTTAAGTTAATTAAAAATGTATTGCCTGTTATAATAGAAAAACTGCTATTAGTATTACAGGAATAATTTCAGCCGAGAACGACCGAATCATTGAATACTGTACTTACATCCGTCATATGAATGGCTGACGAGCCTGAAGTTCCTCCTCCTCCACCACCAGTACCACCCTTCTTTTTAAAAAAGCTTGCCATGACAATTATCTAAAGTCGCATAGTCCAGCTCCCAAAAGCTACTACATTTATATTATAGCAAACCACACCCTTGAGTTACCAAGCGAGACCCCACCCACTTTGTTCCAATATACCCTTTACCTAATCTTGGTGGTTTACAAAGTCTCGCAAGCCAGACCCTTTACCAGGTAAAGGGTCGGGCTTGCGAGACTAATTCCAATGCTGATAGTGATTGGTGACGGTGGTAATGTAATGTCCCTGATCTGTGGAAATAGGAAGTCTTCTTGCAACGTTTATACAGCTTTGAGCCTCTCGAGAGCGAGGTAGTGGTCGGCTATTTAGCCAGCCAAAGCGATCAGATCTGGTTTTATAATCTCAATTTTTGCGGTTACACTTTTCTGGCGTTTCGGTTATATCTATGTTCGTTATCGCACCAGCCAATTCCATTGAATTTTGGAAGGCCGGTTCACAATTTAAAGCCACACAACCAATAAAGAGCTTTCCTCCAGCCTAGGAAATTGTATGACTTTTAGTTGGACTGTACAAAATATTTGGAACCAGCCTATCTCATGCAGTAAATACTTATCTAAATAACAGTAATTATATGGATGAAAGTAAACAAACTTGTTTAAACACATTGTAGAAAAATAAATTCAATCGCAAATACAATAAATATTCAAACAGTACGAAAAGTTATGTTTATAATCATGAACAAAAACCAGTTTTGTTGACAAACACTTCATGTTTAACTAATTGTGAACAAACTCTTAAAATGAACTGTCAACTACTGTTACAGTTATGAATAATTGAAACAGCTCTTAAAATAGAAACACTTTCCCCACACATCTAGTCAACTCAAGAAGTGGACAGTCTCGTTCATCTTCCGGTGTATACCATTTGCTTCAGAGGTCATTCTAAATTCTCTAATGATGCATTCCTTTTCTTCAGAACCTTGGCAACAAGCTAGAAGAAGTCCATACTGATCCTTATAGAGAATGGGGAAAAAAAGTATGACTGAAGAAAAAAACAAAATTAAATTATTAGCTATATTGACACAGGACCCACTAGCTACACCTGGTGAACAAGTTACAGAGGGATGTGTGAACAACAGAGTTGCCCAAATATTGACTTTGGTCCAATTGGTTAAGTGCTCATAGGTGCTCTGAATAGATTACAATTAGTAATTATTCAATCTACCAATTTAAATAATTATAAACAGCAAGGCAAAGGTACATTGTCACTGCTTATTTTATTTTTCAAATTCAACAAGGTAGCAAAAACTAAGGAAATACTCGCAATAAACAGTAAATGTTTATGGATATCGATTACTTGTACATACCTCTGAGCTTTGATGTGAAATCATTACATACTCCCCAGTGTGAATTAGTCTTCCATTCTGACCGAAAACTGCTCCACATACTGTTACACATTCATCTTCACGAATTTGTAGGAATTGAAAGCTGTACAATAGAAACTAGCAGTTCAAACAAATGCAATAAATACTGTCTGCTGGGACACATTTTATATACTCATGATAATATGTATTCTTTACCTTTCATAAAGTACCAGGCCAGTATATGCTCTTACACTGGTTAAGGTCATGCATAGGGACATTGTTCATGAAGTGCTGCACTTGTGGCATCAAAAACAATTTCATGAGGTCTTTGCCACACCTATAAATCACTACAGTGATAACAAATTCTGCAGTTAATGTTTGCCATCCAGGCAGTAGCCCCCATCACAAATGTATCGCAATGTTTCAATCACTGCAAAAGCTTGAGCTATGTCACGGCTTGGGGCTCTCTTATTTCCATAAACATTTTGATTTCGAATAAAGGAGTTATAATTCAAATCTAAGAATAAATTATTTTAAGTATTTGCACAACAACAAAGCAAGAACAAATTCCTACCTCTCACTGTTGAAGGCTCCTACCTCTCACTGTTGAAGGTTAATGTCGGTCCAAACTTGTCCATGCTCAACCAAGTGTAGTATTAGGTGGATTTTTTGTTTCATGAGCATGGCAGGTTTGTGCTCACCAACAACTTTCACAAAGTGTGTGCACAATTGCTCCCATTCAGCAGCAAGAGAAGGAGAGTAATAATTGCAATATGCAATCTTGAATACCTGAATTTATTATGTATAAAGATATAAATTGCACATAATATTGAGACAGAAAATTACCTTGGATAAAGCCAACCACAATTTTTTGTCTTGCTCATTCAAATAAGGAAAGATAATAAACAGTGCCATTTGGGCCCATGCTTTATAATCTCGCCCCACGAAAGACTGATGATGCAATATGACATTTCCAAATACTTTCCTGAGAAATTAAAGGCCCCCATTCTTGCCAAGATTTCCTCTTTCTGATGTGCTGACAACGTGGGGGTGGTACTTTTAAGTAAATATTTGTAAGGCCCTTAGCAAGTGTGTGAAGTGTCTCCGCAGGGGTGCACCTGCAAAAAAAACAAAAAAAAAAACAAAACATAAATTAATTTAAAATGCTATTATAGCATAAACATGTCCATTATAGCCCCATTTTGGGTAACATAGTCGGTGGTATAAACACTTTCTATAAATCTACTGTGTTTACAAGGATTATTTATTTCCTAAACAATATAATTAGCTTGAATTCACTAACACAAAATACAACAGCAGCCTAAAGTGACTGAGCTGTCTGAATTGGTGATAATCACCACAAAAATAAGGTGAATAGAAATATCTGTCCCAGTGTCATGGCTCGAATACGAGAAGTATCTCTTATCATCGGATTGTAATCCCTGTCAACCTATACAAATATACGTACCATGTAAATACTATTCAGATAAACTTCCTAAACATAACATGCACATCCGACAATATTTTCTAGCTGAGCCGCCCAAATGATTTAAGAGTTCTGCTACTATGCACATTAGAGGTGCAAAGACGTGGACTTCCATTTCCAGGAAAGCGTCATAACCTTCGATTCCTTTTTCTTCCAAGACTAGTAGCTCTGTAACTATCGGTTGTGCCATATCTAGAGGTGACACTACATCAGAGCAACAACGAAAATGAATATTGGACAACTTTGCATTTTCATGATGTGGAAGACCAGCTAAAGTTAGAGACCACGACTCAAACTTATGCCATTTTTTACTTCTGTTGCCACTATTATCATCACTGAACAACACTAATGGTAGCATAACTACTGGTTTTCCTGCAGCCATTTCTTTGAAAGGATTTGGATTCAAGTATGACAACTGCTCCTACAATTACACAACAAGCATGATTTAGTTATGTTATGAGAAATGTCAAGGTTACCTTGCCACAAATTTGAAGAAGTTTTTTCTTCTAGAATCCCACTTTAATAGAAATGTAGGTTTTTCACACAATTTCAGAATTTGTGATACTGGGATTGCCTTCGTGTCAACAATGCTGTAAGTAGCACATGAAGATAACTTGCTAGAGTGTCTGGAACTGCACGTTTAAATTGGTCCAAGTTCAGAAGGACATCAACATTTGCATATAATTCATCATCTATTTCCTAAGTAAAGTTTAGAAGACAAGATACAAATATATAGTACAGATAAGACAAAACATATACCCACCTTAAAATAATATTTAGTTGTTTTGCACATCACAATACCTAATGATGAATCTCAACACACAGCAAAATCATTAAGAAATACATGCTCTCCAGTAGCCAAAATAGCCATTTGTGAATAGAAACGTTGATCATTGTGCCACTGAGATCCATGATACATTTCCCTAATAATGAACAAGAAAACACATTCTGAGCCAATATGACAAAAGGAATAATGGTTACTAAAGTTTACACAAAAATGCTGCAAGTCTCTCTCAAAAAAACAACAACGTAAAAAGTGAGAGCATATACTATGAAAAGATGTTGTTAAGTGGCTCTAGTACAGTATTTTCTGGACTACTAATAGTCAAAAGTACAGCTGGCCTTACATGAAGTGGAAGTTCAAGTACTTTGGCTCTCTTGTTAGATCTTATCCAATTTATACGTAATTTTGCCAAATTTTTGACTAGGAAGCATTCTTATATAATCATATAAACTCTGTAATATTAGTAGAGACTAACAACTGAAATAACACTAAGTTGTGCAAATAATTTAGTTCACCTACAATAGCTAGACATAACAAAGAAAAAGGAACAACTAAAGTAACTGCACAAAACATTAGGTCTTACGTAAACAATCCATCTGAAGGAGAGACAGGGTATGTCCGCAATCAACATCAATGTAGTTTCAAATTAACTTCATGTCATTTTAAATCAATATTAATGTTACATGGAAGTGAAAAATTGTCGTAACCATTCAGTACTACAGTACATATAGCACTATAATAATAATTATAAAAAACAACAATAACAACAAGCCAGTCGTTAGCCATCACCCACCATTATTTTCTCTTACCCTTATCGGCAATGTATCCATCCATCTTTTCTCGTATATTGCTTTATTACCTTTACTTCAGGTTCGGAAAGTATCATTAAGCTCTTTTAAAATGAATGTGGTCACCAATCTTATTTAAATGTGCAAGTTGGAAGTTAATTATCTAAAATGTTGCCAAAGCTAATTGTGACTGGAATGGGTGGTTTTCCGCCAACTAACAGTGGAGGCAACAAAGTGTTTGTTGCTGCCACCAGTTAAGGCACAGTTAGATAGTACCAGGTTGTCTGAGTTAACTTATTAACAGAACCAATGATTGCAGACTAACTCCCTGGACATGTGCAAAGCCATAATATAGCAAACTCTGCACGTGCCCAGTATCATGATGTGCATGACATAGAAATCACAAGCAGCACAAAAATGGTGTGTGTCACTAAGAGCCAAATGCTGTTATTGGTAACATTACATGAAAACAGCAAGAGAGCACCAATCAAGGCCACTCCACCAATTAAATAATTAAGTTGATTAAGTTATGATTAATCAGCTCTCGACTCCTTGTGAGAGGAGTTTGTTGAGGGTGAGGGACTTCTCTCACATCTTCCCCCCCTTGTTTCAGTTGTCTGTGCCGCTCTTGTTGCTGACAGCTGCTGTGCTGGCTGATTCGTCTCTTGATCTTCTCCGTAGTGGTGACTCAGCCAGTCTGCCACCGTGTTCTCTGTTCCTTTTCTGTAAACTAATGATTCGAATAGTTACAATCCACAGTGCGGTTTAAGTATCCACATTGCACAGAAGGAGCACCATATGAACTAAATAAATTCAGTGGTTGCCTGACAATGAAAAGTCTGCCAACCTTCTCAACTAATCTTTTATTTCACAGAAATATAGCTATGTGCCAAGGTAATTTAGCAACCAAGGACACTATGTCAGTGCTCTATAAACATCAAGACACTTTCAATGTCACAATATATTAGTAAATAATGCTGCCACAGTGAATGTATTATAAGGAACATGATTATGAAAGTCATTATAAATAAAATAAATAGTCCTCAGATGATACATAGCGAAGAAAATGATTTTAATGAAGGAGAGCTGACACAGTTTCATATACCACAAATGTAATGCAGGTTGAGGGAACAACTCTGTAAAGCACATAAACACAGCATCATATTTTCTATGTTAAAAATTCATCCTCATTACATTCAGGTTAAATACCACAGTACTAGTTCAAAAAAACATTCAATTATCTACAGTAGACCCTGCACATCTGGGCCTCGTTTGGTTTTAAAAAAGAAGAAAAAAAAGAGTAAAGTGTCGTCACGATAAAAACCTCCGCGCGCAGCTTGAACTGCACTGATTGAGAAATTGGCAGAGGCCATTAGTTCTTTGTTTCCTACTAAGAGGAAATGTAAGGTACTAACTATTGCTAGCTATTAGTCAAAGGGAATTAGCCAGGCTAGATTGGCAGAAGAGTATGGAGTTGGCAAGTCAACTATACGTGACATTTTAAGAATGAACAGAAGTTGAAAGACTATACAAGTCTTCTAGACAACTAAGGGGAAAGCCAAGCAAAAAAGAGAATGAGGTTAGCCAAAGAAGATAAACTTGAGGAAGCTCTGTATGCCTAGTTTTTTGGAAAAAAAGAAAAAGAAAAAAAGAAGCACTGGCAGGCACAACCATTAGTGGACCCTTATTAGCTGAAAAAGCAGCTGAACTTCAACAAAAAGTAGGACTAACATCTGAATTTAAAGCAAGTTAAGGATGACTCTGGAGGTTCTGTAAGAGGCATGGGATACAATAATTGTATTTGCAAGGAGAAAACTTTCTGCTGATGAAGCCAGTGTGGGACCCTTTCAAATAAAATTAAAGAACAGGAAGGACTAACTCTGGAGCAACTGTATAACTGTGATGAGACTGGACTCTGCTACAGGATGCTGCCAGGAAAGACCCTTGCTTCACACTGAGTAAAGCAAGCTGAAGGAATAAAGAAACAAAAATATTGGCATGCTCCAATGCAACAGGCAATCACAAACTACCATTGCAAATTAACTAATCCTAGATGCTTGAAGAACATAAATAAAGATGCTTTACCAGTTAAATACAGGGCTCAGAAGAGTGCATAGATGGCTTCTGAAATTTTCAGCGATTGGTTTAGAAATACATTAGTGCCATCAGTTAAAAAGTATTTCCGAGGCAATAAATTGCATGTGAAAACTTCTTTAGATAGTGCTCTATCACACCCATTCACTGACATTCTTCAGAGTAGTGACAAGACAATCACTGCAATCTACTTAACAGCAAAAATAACATCATTGGTCCAGCCGATGGATCAAGGTGTTCTGGAACTGGGTTAAACGGTATTATAGGAAGGATCTGTTAAGAAGATTACTGCTGCTTGATGAAGAGGGTCAATCGATGGTTACTTGAAAGATGTTATTCATAGACCTGTAGCATTGTGGGATAAAGTTACTTCTTTAACATTGTCCAGATCATGGTTAAAATTGCTTGGAGAAGATCAAATTGCAAATCTAATTCTTCTGAAGAAGAAAACATCGACAAGCTTTCCCGTGAGGAGCTTGCTCAAATGTGGGATGCAGATCTAACAGAAGAAGATATTCTGGAGTGGACACAAGTGGACTGTAATAATCCTGGTCATCAGTAGTATACTGATGAAGAAATCATATCTCAAGTTATGAGAGAGGATGATGCGTGCTCAGAAGAGGGTGATGACAAAGATGAAGAATCTCAGAAGTGCATTTCCAATAGTGAAGCTGCTGATACGTTAGAACAATGCCTTGGTTGCAGGCCCGGAGGAAGTCGCAAGTGTAAGTACAGTTTGCAATGTAGTTAGTGCTGTCTGTAACTATTCTAGCTATGGTGGCGTCATTCTAAACATTAGCTACTACACAGTTTCTTTTTTATTTAGCTAGCTAATTACAATTATAGTATGTATAGACTTGTCACACCGATGAATTATCCTTAGCTACACCCATGAACTGTTTTGGCCACACCCATGAACTGTTTGACCACACCCACTTCCTGGCTGGACCAATTTATGAGAGCTTCCTCTGTCCCTGGACTGGTATGAATGTCAGTCAGAAGTACTCACTCTCTCTCACTCACTCTCTGTCTCACTCAATCTCTCTCACTCCCTCTCTCTCACTCACTCTCTTACTCACTCTCTCAGTCTCTCTCTCACTCACTCTCAGTCTCTCTCTCACTCCCTCACTCACTCTCTCGCATTAATTACTATACCAACCATTGTGGTGATAAGTTTGATCACTAACAAATAAAGGCATGTGAGTACTCTGCTCTGGTAAAGCTGGTCAAACCAAGGCTTGGAATTTGGTAGTGGAAGATAAGAGAGAGAGATTCACTTGCACAGAGTCAGGACAGAACTGAACAAAATTGGATGGTACAATAATGTAGGGTAGTCTGTGCACTTATATAGGTATGACCAAATACGCCAATAGGCCACATGGAAAGCGTTTTTTCCAAGTTAATAACTCATGACCTTCAATACTGCACACTCCATCAAGCCTCTCTGCTTTTAAACATTGACCACAATTTAAACACTGGTCTGTTTAAAAATTAAGAAGACAAGACCATAATTTGGGGACGAAAAAATGGGTCAGTTTCTTGCTCAACGTATATTAAACATATGAAGGCACTTGGTCATCTGAAGTTTAGTGCTAGTGTATGTGAGTTTTATGTTCATCAACACAAAAATTGGTTAGGAGTGTCTCCTGATGCCAAGATGTAATATGATCGTGAATTATTGAATTAAAATGTCCATTTTCCAAAGCTGATGTCGGTGTCCAATCAGTTTATTGTTAGTTAAATGAAGATCACAATATTAAATTGAAGAGAAATCATGAGTACTATCACCAAGTGCAACTTCAACTTTATGCATCAGGGGCTGATGGTGTGACTTCCACATCTGGACAACAATAAATATGAAAATTGAAAGGAAGAGGAAGTACCTAAACTGGATGCTTTTCATGATGTATTCCACCTGAAATAGTTAACCCTGAACTTAAACCTAGCTTTTATTTGTACATAACTTTTCTGTCATTTTCAATATATTATGTAATCACTTACTGATATCATGTTTGGATAAAAAATAAAAATAAAAAAAGAGTACATAATGGAGGGTGAAAATTTGACAAAAAGCAACAAAAAAAAAACAAAAAAAAAACATTCTGTCAGCTATTGCTATTAATGTTACAGGTAGAGTACGATCATAAGTATGAAAGTTCTTAATGCATTCCATAGCTCGCTCAACATGAATTCTTAGTAATGCCACTCTCCTTGTGATGACGACTTCATTATGGTCAAACTGGGTTTTCCCTCAAAGAAATGGAGGAATGTTAAGCTTGACACCAAGTGGAATTAGATATTGTTCTCTGTCAAACCCCTTGTCTGCCATGATGGAATCTCCTGGTTCCAACAAATCCAGAATTCCAGATTGCCGAGTCAACTCTTTATCAGATATGGAACCAGGGTAGAGTTTTAAAGCTTTGTAAGTATTATCATTTTTGTAATTAGAAAATGTCATTTGTTGCAAATTCTGGAAGTCGTGGTTGCTCTACATAAATCTCAGTTGCATCTCTGATAACTCTGGTAGAGGGATATTGATCCCTAAATGCTTTAGGCATACAGTCATGCTAGGCCAGAGATCCATTTCTTTAAACTGGAGATAGATAAAGTTCATCCAAGTATTGGTTATTTTAGAAATGGTGCTTTGTGATACTTCAAAACGATCAGCGAGATCTTGTTCCATTAGACATTATCAAAGACGAACTAAAGTAAGAAGAAAAAAAAGTTCTAATGGCAGGAGAACATGGGGCCTACCTCTCTTGGCAGATCCAGAATCAGATTTGCTGCTGTATGAAAGGTGGTGAGCAGATAGTCCCAAATCATCAAAGCACGCTTCTAAAGCAGAGTATGAAGGAAATTTGGTATAAAAACATACCTTTTTGTCACTGTCTGCTATGTTTGCAAGCCTAAATTTTTACTCTATTAAATCATTTTAAGCTTCATGCAGTTCCTTACTTAGAATTTCCACTTTTGTTTGTAGTATACTCATCATTGTGCAAAAGTCTGGGCCAGTATTAGTAGCTTTATCTTGAACAGTAGAGGTCTTGTCTACAGCTGTATGCTCCCTTGGTGGCTTTTTTTTCTTGCTTACTAGTAACTGAGTAAGCTGAGAAGGTAAGTGCTTTGATGGAACTTCACCAGCATAAAGTATCTGACCTTCCGTGTTTGTGAAGCAGTGTCTGTTACAAATTCTTGTGCTGGTGTTCACTGGGAAATTACCTCTGCCAATAGCATGAATCCATTTTTAGAAGCAATTTATTCTTCAATGGCAGGCCATAAAAAGACAGACTCTGCTCGTGGTTGGACCGACTAGAGCAGTATAAGGAACGCAACAAATGTGAACCATTTCCTATTTATGGGTATTTTCAAATAATGCCCATGCCCCTTTGACCGCAATTTTGATTTATCCATCAATAAGTAACAAATAAGCGCTATTGGTATTTAATTCATATTTTAAGTTAACCAAAATCGTACTCATGGAGTGACTGACTATCAACATTACACTCAACTCACTTGAGGAGATTTGCTGATATTCCTTTATAAAAAGCTAGCAGTCCTTCTTTCCTAAAATAAGCCAATTCACCGTATAAATTCATATAATAATATATATAGTGGTAATATTAATTTATCTGATGTTGTTATAGAAACGTATAACAAATGAGCTGGAAAATAAATGGCTCTTACATACACAGTAATACTGAACTCAAACCCTTACTTTGTCTGGTGCCATAATGGATGTGCACCAGGTTACAAAACTTGTCTGGTCTGCCATTATATGCAAAAGTGGATCTTTAAGTAGACAGCATTTAAAACTTTGAGAGTGATAGCTAACTGTTTACACTGAATTTATGAAAAAGGTGAGCCAAAGTTCAGCTAAGAGCAATATTTTGGAATTACAGGCGCGTACCACCAAGAAAATAATTCTTAGGTCTAACCATGCAAATTTATAGCCACACCCATTTATTGGTTAAAACATTACAGTAAATATGCAACTAAACAGACTAAATGAAATCATCAATGAAATCATCAATCATCAGTAGCTTATTACTGAAATCTTCAATTATCAGTAGCTTATTAATGAAATCATCAATCATCAGTAGCTTATTACTGAAATCTTCAATTATCAGTAGCTTATTAACGAAATCTTCAATTATCAGTAGCTTATTACTGAAATCTTCAATTATCAGTAGCTCATTACTGAAATCTTCAATTATCAGTAGCTCATTACTGAAATCATCAATTATCAGTACAAAAATCTCCAATTATCAGTAGCTTATTAATGAAATCATCAATTATCAGTAGCTTATTACTGAAATCTCCAATTATCAGTAGCTTATTACTGAAATCTCCAATTATCAGTAGCTTATTACAGAAATCTTCAATTATCAGTAGCTTATTACTGAAATCTTCAATTATCAGTAGCTTATTACTGAAATCTCCAATTATCAGTAGCTTATTACTGAAATCTCCAATTATCAGTAGCTTATTACTGAAATCTCCAATTATCAGTAGCTTATTACTGAAATCATCAATTATCAGTAGCTTATTACTGAAATCATCAATTATCAGTAGCTTATTACTGAAATCTTCAATTATCATTAGCTTATGAAATCTTCAATTATGATTAGCTTATAACTGAAATCTTCAATTATCAGTAGCTCATTACTGAAATCTTCAATTATCAGTAGCTTATTACTGAAATCTTCAATTATCAGTAGCTTATTACTGAAATCTTCAATTATCAGTAGCTTATTACTGAAATCTCCAATTATCAGTAGCTTATTACTGAAATCTTCAATTATCAGTAGCTTATTACTGAAATCTTCAATTATCAGTAGCTCATTACTGAAATCATCAATTATCAGTAGCTTATTACTGAAATCTTCAATTATCAGTAGCTTATTACTGAAATCATCAATTATCAGCAGCTTATTACTGAAATCATCAATTATCATTAGCTTATTACTGAAATCTTCAATTATCAGTAGCTCATTACTGAAATCATCAATTATCAGTAGCTTATTACTGAAATCATCAATTATCAGCAGCTTATTACTGAAATCATCAATTATCATTAGCTTATTGCTGAAATCTTCAATTATCAGTAGCTCATTACTGAAATCATCAATTATCAGTAGCTTATTACTGAAATCTTCAATTATCAGTAGCTCATTACTGAAATCATCAATTATCAGCAGCTTATTACTGAAATCTTCAATTATCAGTAGCTTATTACTGAAATCTCCAATTTTCAGTAGCTGGTTACTGAAAGCAATTCTGCTGTGTCCAGAGTGTTCCCACAGTTGAAACACATGCTCTGGAGGTGTGGTTTTCAAACAAGTGCCAATGAATCCAGCCAACTTTAGTCCTAGTAGTAAGACATGCACTGGATGCTCACTCACAACAGCAAGACAAGATGGATGCTCACTCACAACAGCAAGATGGATGCTCACTCACAACAGCAAGATGGATGCTCACTCACAACAGCAAGATGGATGCTCACTCACAATAGCAAGACAAGATGAATGCTCACTCACAACAGCAAGATGGATGCTCACTCACAACAGCAAGATGGATGCTCACTCACAACAGCAAGATGGATGCTCACTCACAACAGCAAGATGGATGCTCACTCACAACAGCAAGACAAGATGGATGCTCACTCACAACAGCAAGATGGATGCTCACTCACAACAGCAAGATGGATGCTCAATGAGGTTTAACCATAGTTAGACCTAGTTAATTACAAGGGACTGACCAGTGGGGGTGGGGCACCTGAAAAGAGTGCCAGAACTGGGACGGGATGGGAAGCACGTGAGATCAGTTGACACGTGGATGGTAGCAGGAGAAGATGGCTGAGCCACCAGAACACAGCTCACACAAAATGAGCGAGGGGAGAGACGGAGCGAGACGCCATCACTCGGGGGATGCTCCCACAGTTAGGGCGGTGCAACTAGACCAGCGGACGCTAGAGTTCATTGTCACATGGGTAACAAAGCAGCTCCTGCAGTCTGGGAAGCTCAGAGGCATGCCCGAACCAGGGGTAGCGGAGACGGGAGCAGGAGGGATGCCAGCAGAAGCAGAAGGGACGTCAACAGTAGCTGGGACAGCGCCTCCAGGGCCGGTACGTGTGCAAAGAGAGCATGAGGGAGCACCAACAGGATCAAGGGGGCGGCCAGAGACAGAGGACCCCCATAGGAGATCCCATGGGGGACCCAATAGAGGTGAGAATAACCTGAAGAGAGTCTCTAGGAGAGGGTAGGATGCTTAGATAGGAGGGGGGCATTATAGATGCTAGGAAAGAGGCCTAGTAGTGGCAGGCCAAGGGACAGAAGCCAAGAATAGAGGGCAGGGTAGGTGTGAAAAAAAAGTGGGCAGTGGCCCAGGGAGGGATAGGGGCGGAGCCCAGGGATAGAATGTGCGCATAGGCCCTGAGAGAGGAAATGGGCGGAGTCCCGGATAGAGAGTGGGAGGAGTCCCGGAGAGAGAAAGTGGGAGGAGTCCCGGAGAGAGATAGTGGGTGTAGGCCCGGAGAGAGAAAGGGGACGGAGGCCTGGAGAGTGGAAGGGGTGGAGGCCCAGAGAGAGAAAGTGGGTGGAGGCCCGGAACGAGAAAATGGGCAGAAGCCTGGAAAGAGAAAGCGCGCAATGGAAAAAGGCCCAGAGTCGGGCAAGGAAAGTAAGTGGGCAGGGAGCCCCAGGAAGAGCCAAGGGGTGGAGGCCCAGGGAGAGTAGGGGGCAGAGGCCTGGATAAAGTAAGCGTGATGAAAGCTGGTGGGGCAAACAGAGTTGTTGTTACCAGACTCCTATTTACAGGTGGGGAACTGGGGGCGGACTTATCCTCAGCGGAGGTGGAGTCACTGTGGCTGCCTGGGTTCTCCAAGGGACCAGAGAGGGACGAGAGCAGGGAGAGGACAGAGAGTGGCCCGAAACCCAGGTAGGAGAAAGGAACAAGGGAGGAGAGAGCCATAGAAGTAGAGCTCAACAGGACATTTGTCCTGGGGGAAGTACTTCCTGTCGTGCCTACAAAAATGGTAAAACAAATACTGAGAGGAGAGTTTGTGGACATGGCAGAACTCCTCAAGGACAATGTCGAAGCAGAGAGAAGGCGGGAAGCAGGAAATGAGAGCAGTCAGGGACATCGCCCGAGCCGGCGGGAGATACCAGACCTTCAGAGCTGGCTGCTGTGTTTTAGTTCTTACGCAGCGGTGGTTTGCCAGAGATTTCCGCATAAGGCAAGGGAGCTGGGCATACCAATCAATGATGATTGCAGAGCATAGAAAGTGTGGGGAAAGAGGATGGTATCTCTATGACAGTACCTTCCGACAACAAATCACATCCCTAGAAACAGTCGATTTTTCAAGAGTCAACCAAAGCTTGTATTTGACGACTTTCTTAGCCTATGCCAGCAGGGGACAGTTCTGCACACACTGTATGCTGTCCGACCACCTAATGGAGGAAAGCGCCCTCACCCTGGTAGAGAAGTGCCAGTGGTCCAGATTCAGGACCAGGGCCAGAGGAGGTGGAAACGGGTAGAAGGAAACCCGGCTGGTGGCGACCTCATGAGACGAGCAGGCCAGCAAGGGGCATGTTACGATGGCCAATGTACACTCCCGTACTGTCGGTTCGAGCACGTCTGCTCAGTTTGTGGGGGGAACCATAGGAGGTCTGTGTGTAGAGGAAAGGAGGGCTACAGAAAGGACCAGACTGCAAAGCGCCTGTAAAGAACAATCATCATAGCAGAGAGATTGGTGTACACAAGTATATGAATGCATATCATTGAGGCATGAGTTAGTGAATCTGTCAGATAGCCACAAGGGCGTCATATAAAGTATAGATAGGGACTGAGGAACGGGAGCAGGTAAAGAGATTTAAAACTAATAAGGTAAAGCATCGCGAGCAGTAATGAGGATTTAGGAGGGGGTAAAGTGTCAGCAGGGTAATTAAGTTTGCTGTCGTATGGTAAGGGGTCACTGTCCTGTGAGCATAGCAGTTATGGGGGGTTGTCGCATACTGACTTACAGGGAGAGCAATGTACCCGTATACGCTGCACTTGGAGACTAGACGGCAGAGGACCCAGCAGACCTGTCGAGCTCCCTGGGGAACTACGGGAGATAGTCACCCCGCTTAAAGCAGATGAATGGAAAGCGCCTTGCGGATCACCCGGACAAGGCCTTCAAAGAGAACATTATAAAGGGGCTGAGGAGAGGCTTTAGAATTGGCTTCAGACACGGGAGGTGCAAGTGTGTGGCAGCAAAGACAAACATGCTGTCAGCGGTGCAGAACCCGGCAGTGGTAGACCAATACATCCGGAAGGCTGTGAGCCTGGGCAAGGTCAAAGGCCCTATGATGAGAGAACAGCTTCCAGAGGCCCAAGTGAGGTTTGGGGTCATCGAAAAGCCGCACCAACCAGGGAAGTATCATCTCGTAGTGGACCTGTCTCATCCAGAGGGCCTAAGTGTGAACGACGGGATCGAGTCGGATCTGTGCTCACTCCAGTATACGTCGGTGGATGCAGCAGTGACCAGGGTATTGGCAAACAGACAGCAAGAAGTCATGTTGGCTAAGTTCGACATAGAGAGTGCTTACAGGACCGTACCGGTACACCCAGAAGACAGACACCTCCTTGGCATGGTATGGAAGGGGTGTCTTTATATAGATACGGTCCTGCCGTTTGGTCTACGGTTGGCCCCAAAGATCTTCAATGCCCTGGCGGATGCATTGCAGTGGATGCTAGAGGGAGAAGGGCTAGACACGCTGCACTACCTGGATGACTTCCTGGTGATTGGCGAAAGGGGTAGACCAGCCAGCAGGTCAATTCAACTGGCACTGAACGGCTGCAGCCAGGAAGGTCTTTCCTATAGCATTGCTAGCTGTAGCGATGAAGCCACACCACAGAATCAGACTAAACTGGGGGTTCAGATAGGACCTTTACTGGTGGGATACTTTTCTGTCAGGTTGGAATGGCAGAAGTATGATGAGGTCAGGGTTCAAGAGCAACTATGAAGCGACCCTGACATCAGACGCGTCAGGAAGCTGGGGCTGCGGAGCGTTTACCTCAGGGGGAGGATGGTTCCAGCTGAAATGGCCTGACTCATGGAGGGACACAAACATCATGGTGAAGGAGCTCCTGCCAATTGTGTGGGCACTGGCACTATGGGGGGACCGGTGGGCTGGTAAGCTGGTGCGATGTCGCTGCGATAATGCAGCTATAGTAGAGCTGATCAACTCCGGGACAAGCAGGTGTGAGATGGCCATGCAGTTATTAAGAAGTGCCTTCATATTCCAGGCAATGCATGATGTCGCTTTGTGGGCGGTGCACATCTGAGGAGTGGAGAACCGAAGTGCTGATGCTCTGTCACGCAATAACCAGTCTGTTTCTCTTCCAAAATCCGGAAGCAGCAGAGAGTCCGACACCTATCCCTACAGTGCTAGTAGAGGCCCAGGTGCTCCAGAGGCAGGACTGGACATCAGAGTGCTGCATCAGAGTGCTAGCCGCCTGTTCGCCAAGGGCCTGGCAGAGTCCACACAACGGGCATATGGTAGTGCCCAAAGAAGGTATCAGCAATTCTGTAGACAGAGCAACCTGAGGCCTATACCAGCGACAGAGACAGTCCTGTCATACTATGTAGCCCATCTGGCAGGGGAAGGCTTGAAGCACCGTACCATAAAGGCATACCTGTCAGCAATTCGATTCCTGCAGATAAGCGAAGGAAAAGGAGACCAGTTTAGGAACCCTCTTCACAGGCTGCGATACATTCTACAGGGCGTCAAGAGGGAAGAAGTCAGACAAGGAGCAGGGAGGAGGGAAAGACTACCTGTGACTCCAAACATCATGCATAAGATAAAGGCGGTGTGGCAGGCAGATAGTCACGACCAGGACATGAAGATGCTATGGGCAGCAGTATACCTGGGATTCTTTGGCTTCCTTCAGACGGGAGAGATGACGGTTCCAAGTGACACAGGCTTCGACCCAAAGACTTACCTCACCCCAAAGGACCTGTCATTCAACTTCCCTCGCAGACCCACAGTTATGAGGGTGACAATCAAATCGTCAAAAACTGACCCGTTTAGGAAAGGGATGGACATCTTTGTGGGCAAGACAGAAGCAGATTTGTGCCTGGTGACAGCTATGTTGAGGTACCTAGTAGAGAGAGGATGGGGGCCGGGCCCACTGTTCAAGTTCAGAGACGGACGAGTGCTGACGAGGCAGCGGCTAGTGGAGGCGATGAAGAGCGCACTGCAAAAAGCGGGGATGGATGCCATGAAGTACTGCGGACACAGCTTCAGAATTGGGGCAGCAACTTCAGCGGCAACAGCAGGTATGGAAGATGCAGTGATTAAGACTCGGGGCAGGTGGAGAAGCCTGGCGTACCTGGAGTACATTAAAATTCCGAGGGAGCAGTTGGCTAACTATTCCAAGAAACTAGCAGGGGCATGAAAGAGGGGGACCGAGTACAGTGCCACTATCTAGCAGAACATGGGGGGAGATCATCTAGGGTAGGGGCTCATGTCATGACAAGTCATCATCACACACTAACAACTGTCAGGCTCACCAATTAAAAAAAAAAAAAAAAAAAAAAAGAACAGTAAAGATGATAAGAATTTTTTTAAAATTATACATTAAAGTAAAAAGAAATAAATAGCATGCAGGATAAGTACAGTGAGGCAGGGTGTGAAATAAATGTGGTGATGAGGGAGAGAGGAGGGTGGTGCTTGGGGGGTCATGCCAACCTTGGGGCCATGGGCAAAAAGGGGAATTCCTCCCTTAATGCCCAATTATCCCTATCACCACTTTGCACCCAGTCGCAAGTGGAAAGGGGGAAGGGCAGGCCCATCCCTACACCTCCGCCAATCTACACAGCTAGGGAGAGGCTATGGCACAGCAAGTCCTACCAGAGGCGAAGGAAGTGGAACAAGGTGAGTTAGGGGAGGAAGGTAGTTGGAAGACTGCAGTAATTAAATAAGGTTTAACCATAGCACCTAGTTAATTACAAGGGACTGACCAGTGGGGGTGGGGCACCTGAAAAGAGTGCCAGAACTGGGACGGGACGGGAAGCACGTGAGATCAGTTGACACGTGGATGGTAGCAGGAGAAGATGGCTGAGCCACCAGAACACAGCTCACACGAAATGCCCCACCCACCCACAACCTGTATTCATGTATAAAAGAGATGCACATAGCTCTCCATCAGTTGGGATATACACGCTGATGTGATCGGTGTTGGGGCCATGAGCAAAAAGGGGGAATTCCCCCGTAATGCCCAATTATCCCTATCACCACTTTGCACCCAGTCACAAGTGGTAAAGGGAAGGGCAGGCCCATCCCTACACCTCCGCCAATCTACACAGCTAGGGAGAGGCTGTGGCACAGCAAGTCCTACCAGAGGCGAAGGAAGTGGAACAAGGTGAGTTAGAGGAGGAGGGTAGTTGGAAGACTGCAGTAATTAACTCACAACAGCAAGATGGATGCTCACTCACAACAGCAAGACAAGATGGATGCTCACTCACAACAGCAAGATGGATGCTCACTCACAACAGCAAGACAAGATGGATGCTCACTCACAACAGCAAGACAAGATGGATGCTCACTCTCAACAGCAAGACAAGATGAATGCTCACTCACAACAGCAAGACAAGATGGATGCTCACTCACAACAGCAAGACAAGATGGATGCTCACTCTCAACAGCAAGACAAGATGGATGCTCACAACAGCAAGATGGATGCTTACTCACAGCAGCAAGTTCTGACAGGAAGTGCAACAAGTAATAAAAATTGAGTAACTTTTGCAGGTCAAATTTAAAACTGAGCAAAGGGCCTATAGCTGGCTGTTCAGAGACCCTCAGTCTCTGCTAACTAGGTACTAGCAATATAGCTGCAACGCCAGCTAACAAGCTATTTATTTATCTTTCCTCTTTTTGAAAAAAGCCATCTTTGTTTATCTTGCCATTCTTTTGGCAATACTTTCCAGTCTCCCTCTAAGCTCTCCAAATTCATGAGGTGAGCACTAAAATCTTGGATAGGGATTCCCAAATACGAATAGTTGCCATGTTAAAAGGTGATCACATCTTGATCGTGCTAAATGGAATTGCTTATACCATGATTATGGACTTGGGCTTTGTGAAACTGTTGCCTTCGCTTTGGATTGCCTTGTGAACTTACCTGTCCTCACCTGGGGTGAGGTAACTTGCTACGCTAGTGTGGAGAACCACTCCACATGAACATAATCATTTTAGCTAGCTATGTTTTATATCATTGTCATTATTATTGTATTTTAGTTTGCACACCGTAAATCGGGCACTTCTGCTGCAAAGTACGATGTTCGTTGAACAACTTCGTCCTCGCTCCATCACTTGTGTATTTATTTGATTGGACATTTGAATAACTACGTCATTATTCACAAATTCATATTTAAGCACTGTATCATTATTCTCAGTTTAGTTCTGTCTTAGCAACCAATATTATAACAACTTAAAAAGTTAGACTGCTGTTAGCTAACTTGACTGACAGAACTCGAGTTGAGAAGGAGTAAAAGGATTATAACAGCAGTGGTTCAGGTTGAAGGCAAAGTAAGACCTAGAGAACCCGAACTACTCTGGAGAAGAACACTCCTCGATTTACATACCAAACCGTAGTTGCTATTACTGACACTGACTAACCCGTTCTGATGCCACTTTACCAATCCGGCTCAGTTCATGGTCAGTTGTTGTCGCTACTGACAGACAAGCGTATTATTATATAGATAGACCTGTTTGTGACTGTAATGTTTTAGTAAATTTGTGTTTCAAGCTCTTTAAAGTGCTTGAAGCTTCAAAAATTTGCCAATAAAACACTATTGCTTGTGCTTAAGCACTTCCCTAAAATATGTGCTTGAAGCACATGACTCAAATGCTTGCATCATGTCTAATATAAATGAGATATATTGTCTATAACAGAAGTATTGCAGCAAAGCATTGCTGTGTTTTAAACATACATGTGAGCTAAGTGTGAAAGTAATTCGGGAGTGACTATGTTATCTGTTATTTCAGTAATAGGAATTAGTGATGGCTATAATACTAGCGTCGTTTTATATGATTCTACAGGTAGCCAAATAAAGACAAAATTTCATTTGAGGTTGCAACAAATCTAACTACTTGAAGTGCATGCACTTACGAGTATGTTTTATAAATTACATCATACATCCCTCGATACTTCACATCCTGATCCTAAATGGAAGAAAAAAAAATTCACTTATCTCCTCAACATAAACTATAAAACTTACTTGCAGTCTGGCACGAACAACTTGATATGGGTAAGTGATTGAGACTGCAGTGAACTTACTGCAAGCTGCCATTGTAAGATAAGCTAAAACAGGCTAAATAAATTATACATAACAATAACAAATCAATTGTTGACTTATAATTAGTACATCAAGTGCCACAGTGTGGCAGGCATTTGCTAGTAATCAATATTGTTGAATACGCTGATAATTACATTAATTACTTCGTCAGTTCTTTCTTTTTTCTTTTTTCTTTTGCTCAAAAAAAAAAAAAAAAAAAAAAAAAAAAGGTCAGGAAATTAAAATTTGCAATCTAGGACTGGCTTCTTATATATAACTGTACCCAAATTATTGATAGACCTACCAAAGATGTCTGCATGCCATAAGAACTACTATATAGCTTCTTTAGCTCTTCATAAATCATAAACTGAATGGCACCATGAGATGTTCCGAACACTCCAGGAATATAACCTTTATAGAGACCTCTGATTCCTTCATACTTGTACAATTTGTAAAGACCATCTCTCAGTCCAAAATATCGCATGTGAGAAGGCACAGAAGGCGTGTCTGGTAGACATAGCCGTGTCTTAACCACCCAGATGGGATTGGCTACAGTTAGAGTCAGCATTCCTACAAAAATATAATTACATTAACTATCCTTCAGAGAGAGATAGAGAGAAATTAACCTGCACTTGCTGCACACAACAGATGATGCCACGGACTCAGTGACTTAGTAGAACCTTCTTGGAAATTATATTTAAACATATTGTATCTAAACAAACAAAAATAGTAAATAAACAATGAATGACCGAATATGTAGAGATTATGATTAAGTATTGTATTGAAACAAGAAAGAAACATTTACGGTTGTGCATTGCTGGTGGTAAAGTCATTAACTCTCACTATTTTGTGAAAATACGAGCTAAGTGGATCACAGTATATAAGATGTGCATCCTGCATGCCAACCTGGTGCTAGTTGTAGTAGTAAGACCTGCATGTCAACCTGGTGCTAGTTGTGGTAGCAAGACCTGCATGTCAACCTGGTGCTAGTTGTGGTAGCAAGACCTGCATGTCAACCTGGTGCTAGTTGTAGTAGTAAGACCTGCATGTTAACCTGGTGAGTTGTAGTAGTAAGACCTGCATGTCAACCTGGTGCTAGTTGTGGTAGCAAGACCTGCATGTCAACCTGGTGCTAGTTGTAGTAGTAAGACCTGCATGTCAACCTGGTGCTAGTTGTAATAGTAAGACCTGCATGTCAACCTGGTGCTAGTTGTGGTAGCAAGACCTGCATGTCAACCTGGTGCTAGTTGTGGTAGTAAGACCTGCATGTCAACCTGGTACTAGTTGTAGTAGTAAGACCTGCATGTCAACCTGGTGCTAGTTGTGGTAGTAAGACCTGCATGTCAACCTGGTACTAGTTGTAGTAGTAAGACCTGCATGTCAACCTGGTGCTAGTTGTAGTAGTAAGACCTGCATGTCAACCTGGTGCTAGTTGTAGTAGTAAGACCTGCATGTCAACCTGGTGCTAGTTGTAGTAGTAAGACCTGCATGTCAACCTGGTGCTAGTTGT
>WLWI01000981.1_pt1 | contig 25020 bp, 18 predicted proteins | sample 6701501 | NCBI WGS metagenome assembly WLWI01 (sample SAMN12718690, study PRJNA515312) | sponge metagenome | isolation source: marine sponge | host: Mycale hentscheli | place: New Zealand: South Island, Marlborough, Capsize Point | collected 2014-11-01 | reverse complement strand
CTTGGAACCCATACCAAAACATCTTTCTACACCACTGTACTTATCTTGCTAATTAAAATGCATTCATAAGCAAAGAATACGTTTAACAATACAAATCTTAAAACACATTCACAGTAACAAATTAGTACATACTGTCGTCATAATTATTTGGTGCCACACCCTCAAGGATTGCCTTTATACTCGGATATGCAGGATGGATATGCAGCCATACTTTCTCTCACACCTTCATAGCAAAGGTTTGCTTTCAAAGGAACATCTTCACAGCCAATGGGTGTTTCCTTTCCTTGGGTTGTCCTAGAGCTGGTCACTGCTATAACTTCATATATAGCCTGTTCGCTCGGGTCTTCTTCCTTCTTAAACAAATGATGGTTTATTCTGCCATGAAAGATTAATAATGTGTGAAAAGTGCAAGTTTCCAAATATTTAACTAAAACAAAGCTAACTCTTTTTAGTATGGCAAAAAAACTTCCTGTCAGTCAAACAATTTAATAAATATTATTTATAAATAAGAAAATTTAAGAGTTATATGTTTTATCATTGATTTTTTTAATCAATAATAGAAATTTGCAAAATAAAATGTGATATACATATATAGCTATGGAACTGATCTAGTACTAGCAATAGGAAGGGGCCCAAATATATTTAGGTCAAAACTTGCAAAATTTATTAAAAATATTAATGATTGATTGCACATGATTTGGATAATTTTATAGTGTCCTACTAACTGTATTTCCCGTATTGATTTACATTTGTTATAACAATATTATAATTTTCAATAAACTTATGGAAAGATAGAGGGCCCTGGCTCCCTTGCACCCCCACCCCCACCCCGGATTCTCCCCTGTATATTAGACACTAGTCCTCTGTCCTAGTTTACACATTTATGCAGCTACCTTGGGTTATCTCTATACCACACATTACATTCACCTCATTTTGTTGGGACACGAAGTTTGTCCCTTGCCATTACACATGCTGAAGTAAACAATCATTCCCAACAAAGACATGAATAATATCACTATGACAACTCCTAGTACCGAGCCTGTGATTACTAATGCCATCTCATTTCCGCAGGTATCTGGTGCTGCTGTATCCACCACCAATTCAGTGGAACTGCTAGTCAATTCTGAACCACTGGCCATACTTTCGTAATAAATAGCACTGCATATTCTGGGCTGGTATGTTTGGTATTCTGCATATACACAGCAGCTGTAATTGTATTTCATATAATCAAGGCCAGCAATGGTTGTCTCCCAAATAGTGGCCTCAGTAACCACCTCCAAGGTGTGCACTACTCTGTCCCTGCCTGGCTGACTGCCATGACAGGACACTATGTAGCTCTTTAGAATTTCCGTCTCATTGTGTGGACCAGAAGGAGGCGTCCAGTGAATGCTTATCTGGTTGTCTGTGGTCTGGTAAGAAAGGTTGTTTGGATGAGCTGAAAGTAAAAGTTGGGGTAGAATCAGTGACAAGGTGGTCATAGAATGAGTACAAGAAATAAAAATAAAATTTGATTAATCAGCAAATGGTAATTTATACAAGATTACAACTTTAAATGAAAATTCGGTCTCCAGTAATAGATGAATTATTACTGGTAAAGTGTGAGACAATATTTTCTCAGTGCTGTGGCTGTAATGAAAAATGTAGCTAGTAGTGGTATATGACCTCACAGTCTGGCCTGAAGCACAATACCAAGGTCTATAGCTGACTAGAGGAAGCTTCAACTAAGTATCCATTAGTCTGCATTGTCTCACCTCCTTCCATGCACTGGATGCCAGCATCGTCTGCATGAGTGCAACTGGATCTGCCATATTTGTAATTGCATTCCAGTAGGCGATGCTCAGCAGTACTGCACTCTAGTTCATTTATTATGATACCAGTACCAGGTGCATACAAACCAGAGTACTCGTGACTGAACTGACCAGCATCTAATAATTAAATGAAACAGGTGTACTTCAGTCAATTAGAGAAGTAATAATTCATCAGTAACTTTTATTAGGCATAGGTAGCTACTTGCTAACTGTGACTGCTAGCTATATTGTTAAAAAAATATGTTTGCTCTAGACAGTGAAGATAGTTGAATTTGCTTTTTTTTATTAGCTCTGCTTGTATTGATTATAGAATTTATACATGATTATTGTAGAGCCAATAACTTCCAATTTTGTCACATTAACGTAACAAAACACTATCTATCACACTATTATCAAAACTTACTGGAAATATCCACTTCAAGAAAACCAAGCTGCCTGCAGATTACGCGTGCATCTGGTGGACCCCAAAAGGAATCTTTGCAGATAGAAGACCACTGTCCATTTACACAGACAGCTATTCTTCCTTCATATTCATTCGCTCCTTCTACTAATACCACCTTTCCATGTGGGCAGGTGGAAATAGATGACTGAGCTTCTTCAGTAAAAAGACTTAGTAGAAGTATATGAAAGCTGCCATGAAGATAAAAGATGGAGAAAACTAAATAGATCACATTCATGTTTCAACTTCACTATGTGTTGAACTAATTTGTTCTTAGTTCTGTGTACAAATGAATGATTTCTCTGTCTATGTTGACCTTATGTTTCTTCCTCCCAAAATTAAATCAAATGCTATATTTAGTTTATGACACGACAAAGGTGTAGGAATACCCACAGTACAGAAGGGGAAGACAGCAGCAGGCGTGACCCTTATCCATTTAGGACTTCTAGAATATTCTTTAGTCGAACATGTGTTTGTGACTGAGCATGAGCAGTTATGTATTTTCTTTTTATGTTTCACTGGTGGGTGGCAGACCAATAAATTTTGAGGGTCGGCCTCCCCCAAGTCAGTCAGTCTTTGGTGCTCGTATTATTCTTACCTGTAACATACTTCATTGCTTTATTTATTACCTCACATAACTTCCTTGAGCGACTTCAGGGCTAGTTAAGGGTGAAGAAATGAGCTTGGGAGTGAGAATGGGATAGTTTAGATTACAGCTACCAGAATAGACTCACTCTGGTGGCAGCGTAACCTGGATCTGGGACGACACCTGGCATCCAACCCTTTACCTGGCGGGAGTTACGGACAATTCCTAAGAAAGTCCCCCACAGAAGGTATAGGTAAAAAATAATTAGGAACACATTATACACAAATTTGTGTGATCCTCTGGATTCATTACAGGCTTGAAATGAAGTTATAGTCTTGTGTGTAGTACAGTGAGCTCCTTGCAGTGCTACGGATGCACATTTGAATTTTTATAGAAGGAGGCACAATACACAACACTAACAGTCATTTAATATATGCTTCTTCTTTTTTCTATATAACATCATAGAATACTAGCTATAACACTTGTTTGAGTTGGATAAACCATTTCAACCTAAAAACAATACTAAAAATAAAACAGGTTCTAAGCTTTTATGACTTCTGCCTAGGTCTGAAATATGTAAACAAATGAACAAAATGCTTTAATTCCAAGGCACCAGAGTAATGACCACTATAATGTATCCAGAAGTTCAATACAGTTAAATGAGATATCATTAGAGCCAGACTTTGGATTTTGCTGGTCTACGGCATCCATATGTGGAGTACACATGTTATAGTCAAGTGAGTTTTGTTGGATCTACTAATCTGTTTCATTAGCTATATATATATAATTTAAACCCATTGTGTTCCAAAAAAATTGCTGTGAAAATGTATCCCCCCAATTCAATTTATCAAGGGATAATTTTGTTGATTATGTATTAATCACAGTAAGTGTGTATGTTTGTGTCTATGTGTGTATGTACTGTTGCTGTTCCTTATTTGGGAGACCCTATCATGTAAGCCACAAGAGAATCACTCCCATAAAAACACACAAAAACACCCCCCTCCCCCCCAACATGCACGCACACACGCACACGCACACACACACACACAGATACCCCTGGTCCAAAATTGTTCTCAGTTCAGAGGTTTTACTGTAGTTAACTTGTTTGGCTATTCAACTTTGCTAGTTCATGAACCTTTCCCCTGCCAACTTTAAAAAATGACATATAAGATATGCTCCCTTTACATAGCAGTATTTATATCTTCACTACAATTGCTTAATTTTCAAGGTGAATTGGTCACAATAATTATAAGTCGCTTAATTTCGTAGATTTTCATTGCTACTCTCTTTCTATATAGTAATACAATATTCTTTAGCTTAGCTAGTGGCATTCAAATTTTGATATAATATTCACAAAACGTTTCTGCTCATAAGCCTTCTTCAGTTGTGAGGTGAGGGGTGTGACCGTTTAAAATAAAATAAACAAAATTGTCACCGATAAAAATGTACGTAGGCGTGGGTCAATTGACGCTAAAGTTCTTTTAGGAACGGAGTTCAAGTAGAGTTGAGCTCGAGGCCTTTGTCTAAATTTAAAGTGGTGTTGGTGCTCTGTATGCTTCTGTTAGCCTCCTGCGGAAGTAATTTGGTATCATTTTCAGAACTCTTGATTTATTCCAGTTTACTCTGTGTGATTTCTTCCATACATGTACTGAGATGCCATTTTTGTCATCCATTCTTTTCACTGCATATTGATGTTCTTTCAATCTTTTTTCTAGATTCCTGCCAGTTTCACCCACATACACTGAATTGCAGTCCATGCATGGTATGCTGTAAACAACTCCTTTCTTTTTCTCCCCATTGGTGTTGCTTGTTTAACATGTACAAGTAATTTTCTAAGAGTTGTTGAACTCTGAAAATTTACTTTTATATTCAGGGGACTGCAAATCCGCTCAATTTTCTCACTAATGTCTTTGATGTATGGTAAAACCAAAAGTTTTGATTCATTTTCTTTGTTGGAATTCATACTTTTTGATCTTCTGTAATGGTTGATGTTTCTATTTATAGCTGGTAAAGGATAGCCATTAGCTAGGAAGGTTGTTTTGAGATGAGCTAATTCCTTGTCTAGTATTGCACTTGCAAACTGATGCTCTCAAACATTTGACTACTCCTGACAGAATTCTAGGGTGGTGATTCGATTTGTAATTCAGATAGCAATCAGTGTGTGTTTTCTTTCTGTAGATTGATGTGATGAAGTGACCATTCTCCCTCTCTATTTCAACATCAAGAAATGATAATTTGTTATTGTTCTCTTCCTCTGTAGTAAATTGTATTGACATGTTTTGTTTATTCAGGTGGGACTTAAAATGGAGGAGGTATTGTTGTGTATGAGGCCATAATGCAAAAACGTCATCAACGTACCTGCACCAGAGAAATAGTTTAAAGGGGGAGGTACTGATTGCATTGTCTTCAAGATTCTCCATGAATATATTTGCCATTAGTGAGAAAATTGAGCGGATTTGCAGTCCCCTGAATATAAAAGTAAATTTTCAGAGTTCAACAACTCTTAGAAAATTACTTGTACATGTTAAACAAGCAACACCAATGGAGAAAAATAAAAAAGTTGTTTACAGCATACCATGCATGGACTGTAATTCAGTGTGTATGTGGGTGAAACTGGCAGGAATCTAGAAAAAAGATTGAAAGAACATCAAGAATGGCATCTCAGTACATGCATGGAAGAAATCACACAGAGTAAACTGGAAAGAATCAAGAGTTCTGAAAATGATCTACAAGAACTTTAGTGTCAATTGACCCACGGCTACGTGCATTTTTATCGTTGACAATTTTATTTATTTTATTTTATTTTAAACGGTCATACCCCTCACCTCACAACTGAAGAAGGCTTACGAGCTGAAACGTTTTGTGAATATTACATCAAAAATTTGAATGCTACTAGCTAAGCTAAAAATATTGAATTACTATAAGTTGCTTAGTTTGTTGTTTTTTTGTTTTTTTCCCCATCAGTCTATTGGTATATAGCTTGTCCAAATTACATAGCTTAGCTAGTTTTTGTTGTTGTTATTTTTCTTACTAGAAGTAAAGTTTTGGTTTTTAGTTGAGTATTCTCAACCATTATGAAACTGAAGCACACCCACACCCACACATACACTTGCAAGTCTAATCAAAACAAACTAAAATTGAAACACTGTGAGTCTGTGAGTCAGGGGGGGGGAGGGGGGGGAGGTAAGGGCTAACTCCCTTCATTTTCTATAATCAAGAAAGTACTTATTCTATGAATAACAAGCAGTAATTTATGCTACTTGAAAATCAATTGTGCATCTCTATTGGAAATAGCTAGATATTAACCACTTAAACAGTACAAGATGGTATAAGCACTGTTCCACAAAGGCCGGAGTAAGCTCGTGTAGCTATTCTCAATGGCTTCAGAATCAGGAATGCAGGCTTCTTTAACTTTAAAGTCCTAGTGTTCTCCAATTTTTTGAATTTATATTGTATACACTCAGTATATTCTCTTCCCCCCCCTCCCCCTTCCCTGTATCCATTTTTTATAGCTACACACTCCTCTGAATCATTCTATTGTACACCTCAAATTGTTAAATAATAAAGTTTAAATTCTTTAAATATAATAATATAATGTTTGAATAATATTACTTGTTTGCCATTTCAATATTTTCATATTGTTGGTGCTTCTTCAACAAGCTATACTGTCCAGGAGGCAGTAGCGGCTTAGCTTTGGTCATTTCAGCACTTCCCACAGTGTCAGTCCTTTCTGGCTTGGCATAGCCATGGTTGTACACTGGAGTATCATCTTCATCTGCATCTGCTGCACCACCTGGTATCTTGGCTATCTTTGCCTTCAGTCTGAAACCAAAATAAATAGACTGAAACACTAAATAGTATATTTGAATTATGAATAGCTACACACAGTGGTATATTATAAAGAGTTGGACTCAATTTTTGCAATGTCTTTTATATTTGGAATATAATTATATTGACTATTACAGGACATTTTACATAGTATGTAACTGATAAATATCCCACGGGATTGAAATGTCTTGGTTTATTCTTCAATAAATACTATGTAAATGTTCTTCAAAAATATTGTATTTTGAATACAATGGTATAGAGACTTTTTGCATTCTTTGCTTGCTACAGTTCTGTCTTCAATTTCCAATTATGTACACTAGTAGAATATTCTGCTATCATTAGAGTTCAATCATATTCTCACACTAGAGTTTGCAATGGGGTTTGCTGAAAATTTTGAAATGACAGTCGACTGCAGCTAATTAAATGACTTCATTTGCCATCTCTGGGAAAGAATAATGACAGTGATTCAGATTTTGAGTATAAAAGACTCTGCAAGTAAACTCATGCTCTAATTTAACATAGGACAGTCCTTCTTAGAAAGGGATATTTATTTCACACTTAAACATAAGTCCAAGGCCTGTACTTCTTCATATCTAATGGCCCACACTGAGGATCTTAATTTAATGATTGTAGCATGTGATTGCTACAATACTTCAGAGCTTGTTGTAGCTACATTTCCACTCTGCCATTACATTAAAATAACCGCTTGGATAAATGACACCATATGACCACAAGAATTAATTGTTGTTGTTCAGAACGAACTAGTTACTTCTTCTTGTTTCGTATTACAACACATTTCAACCATACCATATAATTGTTGTTATTGTTGATTTGTTTGTTTCTTTCTTTTCTTTTCTTTTCTTTTTTTTTTTTTTTTTTTTTTTGGGGGGGGGGGGGGGGGGGGGGGGGGGGGGGGGGGGGGGGGGGGGGGGGGGGGGGGGGGGGGGGGGGGGGGGGGAAGAGGGAGTGAGGGGGGGGGGGGGGGGAGAGAGGAGTGAGAGAGGGAGGGAGGATTGGAGTTTGCTTGACTGTTTTATTAGCCCTCAGCGCGCATGCGTGAGAGGGTTATACTAGCTGTCCTGTCTGTCAGTTCGTCTATCATGCTCTGATTTTGGAGATTACTGACACCATTTATTTAGGCGTGAACTTACTCAGAACGACAATTTAAGACCTTTTATTGTGCTACTTTTTTTTATTTCAGGCTAATTTTTTAGAAAACGCAACGCTACAAGTTCCGCAAAGGTACTATATTTTGTAGGTAATGCCCCTATTATCACATCGTCATCACGTCGTGATCATGTGAGAAAATAATTCCTGCTGCCCATGGTAGTTTTGCTTTAAACTGAAAAGTGAGTCCAAAAATTGGAGTCTTGCATTGAAGCTATATATACCAGTGGGTGTCCCTTGTATGTTTAGCTTCTTCTCTATGAAAACAGCATTTACATCTCCATTTTCACTGCTCAAGCAACATTGTGATACCTGATTAACAATGGTCAAATAAATTATTCCTCTGATCTGATTTTGTAATAGGTGCAAAGTAGCGCTGAGGGTTCACACCTCTTTGACGCTTCATTAATATAACTAGAAACTATTCTTAAAATATTGCTTATGCACAAAGAAAGCAATCTCTTGCCTGCCTGCCTGTCTGAGAGCTTTTTGTTGTTGTTGTTGTTGTTGTTGTTGTTTTGCTTTTTTGTTGTTTCAGGTTGTATTTTTGTGGTTGTTTGTGAAGATTCAAGGAATTTTAGAGCATGACTCTAATGTCAAAGAATGTTCATGATATATCACAAGCTATTCCCTCAGTGTATCACTATAGTGCTGAAGAGTGACATTGCAGTTTCTACCTGTTTATTAAAAAAACAAATGCATCACTTGCACCTTAAAATGGCAACAATTTTTCTCAGTGAAGCCAGATAAATCTATGTACACATGAAAATTAATTTGAACTGCAACTTACAAATGTATTTGCTGCAAACTGACATATCCAACTACTTACCAGCCACTTCAAACATCACCCATCCTTGCCCCGCCCATCCTTGCCACGCCCATCCTTGCCCCGCCCATCCTTGCCCCCTCCCCACCAAAAGTAATGCTTTTCAAAGTTTTACATCTCCTAACTGACTCATGTATGTGTGATCTCAAGTGATCACTCTTCAAAAAAATATAAATGAGGAAAGATCACAAAGCTTTTATTGTCAGTCAAACTTTTTTAAATCTCTCATGTCTTACTTTTGTTGCTTGTTAATTAGTTGATGGATTATCACATTCAATCGTTTGGTCCTCCTAACCAAAACAATAATTATCACAACTGCCAGTATGTTTAAACTTAAAAATACACCAGCTGCTGCTATAACTGCAAATGCATATTGATCAGATAGAATTCCTAGATAGAAACAACACAGAGAATAAAAGGTTATGCCAGATTCTAAAATACTATTTAAAATAATTACATAATATACATATATATTATATATATATATGTCGGGCGAGCTTTAGAACAACCCTAAAACTTATCAAAATATAAGGCTAAACATAATGTTCAGTGAGAAAATTTTATAAAATCAAACACAATTGTTAACAAGGGATAAATAAAGAAAAATAACAACAAAAAAGGTAAGGAATCATTTAAATTACAAGTTTCTATTTATCACCCATTTTAATATGCTTTGCTGTAGCAAACTACCTTGAAGTAATTACATGTCAAAGTATTAGATATATTCTCTCTCTTTCAAAGGCTGTTTTTTAAACAATACAGAATTTAAAATGTTTGGTCGCCACTGGGAATAGAAACCAGGACTGCTTGCTTAACGCACAAGCGCCTGCCACTGAGCTACGACAACCACCCGGCGAACAAACACTCCAATTCTGTATTTAAGTGGTCCTGGGTTCAATTTCCGGTAGCGACCAAATATTTTTAATTCTGTATTGTTAAAAAAAAAACAACCTGTGAAAGAGAGAGAATACATCTAATGAGTAAAAGAAGGCTGAGAAAGAAATTGTGAAATGTCAAAGTAAATCCAGACATGTTCCATTACATATTATGCATACCATCAGTGGTTGGATTACAGCAACCATCAGTGCTTGAATTACAGCAACCACCACCATCACAGCCTAAATAGAGGACATACATCTGTACTACTCCAATGATTTGTTTGTGTAATTTAAAAACTTACTTGACCTGTCACACGTTATACTAATGTTGTTCCCTAAATCATCAAATTGCGCTATTACAAGTCATAAAAAAATACTTTCCATAATTAGCCAAAGGAGTTATTGGAATTTGATAGACTTACTTATGTTGCATGTGTCATTGAAGAAGTTCCTGACACAAGAAAATTGTTGAGCTATAATTATACCATAGGGGGGAAAAACTTCATAATTACAGTAGCTACATGTGTTAAAATTTAATAGATAAAGTTAGGTGTGACTCAGTAAATTTATTGTAGGGAGCAAAATATCTAGTACCAGCTTTTGTATCTGTTTGGTAAAGTATGAGTAGTTCAGCTTGGCGTTAAGAGACTAGATATGAGTATGAAGTAGGAAACAAGTTTTTCTTTTTTACAATACATTAAACTAGTCAACAAGTCAAGGTCTGGATGATAATAATAATTTTTAACGGTAAGCCTCGTGAATGCAGACCTCAATATGGTGTGTGATAATAAATAAAAAAAGCAAGTAATTCTAGGGCAATCACATGTACATAATCACATTTTGATAATCTATTGCTATAATTATACCATAGGGAAAATATATTTATTTAAAAGTATATGCTAAGTAGTTACTCAGTACGCTAGGAGACTTGTTTGGAGTTGCATTAATGAGCATATAAGATAAATAATTTAGACCAGCTACCAGTATGCTGGAAAAATTAAAACTAAGCAATTTATAATTATTGTAACAAATTTCAACTTGAATTAAGCGATTATTAAGTGAAGATATAAATACCGTTATATAAGTAAACATATCTTAAACTATATATTATATGTATATAGCTAGCTACCCAAGATTTCATTGAAATATGCCACTTTTGCAATGCCTCTAATCCAATGGCTTGCTTCAATGTTTTAAAAATTCTGTTGAGCTCCACAAATGGAAAAACAAGCTATTAAATACAGCTAAGTCCAACAACAGTTAAGAAAATCAATCCTTAAATTGCTAATCAGTTAAGTCTAACCTTGTGAAGTACTTTCACAAAAGTTAACAATAGCCACTCCAATAAACACTTTCCACTTGAAATCCATGTGACCCTGCAAGCCTGCTAAACAAAAAAAAAGACTTACTTCAGCCTACAAAGGCTCCTTCTACCAAAATAAGGTCCAATTCTGCCTAAATTCATAAGGTGATGTGGTATATAGTCAACTTCCTCCAAATAATTACAAACTGTATGCTTCTCAATGGCCGTAATTGACTGAAATGAGCATTAGGTGCTCCCAAATGGTGAGGTGTTGTGGATCAAGTCACAACACATGCAAAACAAGTGTCAGTATTTACAAGAGCAGGAAATTTTGGGTGAAATATGAGATTATCATTTTCACTAGCTGTGACAAAAAGTTATAGAACTCTTCCATTGTGTTTTGCAAACACATACAGCCTCTTAGCTCACTGGCACATCATGACGTACTTTGGGGAATTTGAAGTGGTCCCAAAATTATTGTCAATAATTTCCAACAAAAAAATGAGCAAGGAATGCAAAGAACTAACCCATAACAACGCTGACAAGGTTAATCTCACATACTTCCATCATCTAAGTATTCTATAGTGACACACAAAGGCCAACAAAAGTTTCTAACTCTCTTTAACAAAGTGCAGTGATGATGTGCTCAATTCAGTAAAGTTTCAAAACAAAGAAATACCTGAAAAAAAATATTTCAATTTAATAAAGTAGTGAAGCATAGTGGGGTCTATTACATAAAGCCCATGATCTTAGGCATTCACACAAGCAGAAGAGGGCTCCACTTTAGCTGATGAAATAATAACTTAAGCTACTCCGTTTGGTTTGCTTAAAATTTACCCTTAAACATAAAATCACTATTGTGATCTAAAAGGAGAATACTCAGGATGCAAACAGCCAGCTAATCACAGCTATACAATACAACTATTGCCTAAGGAAAATGCATGACTCATTGAACATAAATGTCTATTTTTTTGATGCCTAAATCTTCATTAGCTTTTTTTTTCATCGATATTTATTTTCATCTTGATGTCCCCACTACCAGAAGTTTTTGGTAGCTACTAATTCTGTGATACAGCCTCCAGTAAATTTCACTTTGAGCCCCCAACATTTTATTCCGATGATCCTTTGTGGGATGGGGCCGGATGTGAAGGAGATAATACCTGCTGCTCTCACAATGACCCTCCTTGGTTTTATCACGAACTTCATGGACCTACCAGTGGAGGGATTCTCCTATCTCTGGGATTAATACAAGTGCATACGTACTTGAAGTGAGAATATTTTTCTTCTAATGCTGCAAAAAATACCCAAATTATGGCATCAGAATCCCCATATGTGAGAATTATGCCATCAAAGCTATTGCTGTAGTCCGGGGAGCATGCGTCAGGTGATCCTATCTGGTAAGCTATTACTCTACCGCACACTTTTGAGTAAGTAATACCTACCTCGTATATTTCATGGTAACATAGTTTAGAACACATTCTACATGTGTGAGGAAATTCCTGAAATAAACACAGACCAGAAGGACACTGAGTAGAGGCTTCTCTCATATCAAGACTAGTAATTCTTGTCCAGCCGCCACTGAATGATCCGCAAGTCCTATCCATATCGCAGTACACCCTGATAGATGACCCATTGGACCCAGTCACCCAGTAGTAGCCAGAAGAGAAGGACTTGGCGAGTGTTTTGCAGGATTCAGCAGGACTAGAAGGAGATGTGTGCTTGCCATTTTCTGAAGGAATATTTCCTAGTGAGGTCGAATTTTGTGTAGTAGCAGCATGAGGTAGTTCCATTTGAAGTTTCTCTCCAATTCCATTTTCAAACTTGTCAGCTTGTTCATAGAATTTCTGTAGAGAAACAATCAAGTAGATATCAATCTTACAATGACTAGAAAAATAACAGCAATTGAAATTGAAATTGCCCAAGCTATGACATAATGTTGGCTAACTCTGTTCGTAACCTCTGTGTCATTACTCTTTGAAGTAGTCTCAGTTTGTAGGTCATTACACTGTCTGCTTCTGCCTCCTCCTAAACCCTTCGAAGTACTGATGTAGCAAACATTTTATTCTAAAGTTACTTCTTGGTTCATTCTCTTTTGCAAATACACTTATGTCAGAGTTAGGTGTCCTTTCAAAGTGACTGCATCATGTTACCAATAAAAAATCCAGTGCATTTTTTTAATCATGTTTAGATAGCACTATTTAGAATATTTGAATCATGCATGGCCAGCAAGCCATCCTGTAACCACAATAGTTTTCCACAGACTGCTTTCAAAGTCTTGAGTAGTGGTTTGGTAAATGGAAACGTAGCCTTTTTCATCCTAACTGATAATGCAAGTCAAATTAGAGCTAATTGAGAACAAGGCGTTGAAAACAGTTTGGCACCTCACAATAATATCTACTTGCAAATTGAAGTACATTCATAAGACACCTACTGTCTTTGAGGTGCTGTTGGTGTCTAGTCTGCACATGAGTGTGGGTTTGTTATTACATTGATCCCCCACCTCAAATTTCTACCCCTTGATTTCCCTCCAAACAACTCAGGGGTGAAACAATAACAAAGTTTGCTGCTTTCAGTGCTCAAAGATTGCACTGCAGAGCATCAATATTTTTTTCTCAGAGAAAAAGTCTAATTTAAGGTTAAGTTGAATATCAGAATTACAATCAAGAACAGGTAGGTATCATAGTCCATTTATTCTGTTGTGGCTGAACAGGTTACAGTATCTGAGGCACTTATATCTATACATGGCTATCTGGAAAGGCAATTCTATTCTCTTGTGGATAAATCTGTTATATACAGCTCGTAAGTTAAATTATGAGAGTTTGTCAGCTCTCAGTGTACATGTAGTTATTATCTAACTATGTTGTATTTGTGCAAGCAATATCATGATGTGCTAGAAGAAATTGACATTATTTCAAGTTGCATAAGTTGGTAATTAATTATTATGCAATCAGAGAATAATATTTGGCTTGCTGTGTTATATTAATTCATGTGTTTACTATGCTTCAAGATTAAGTAATTGAGTCAAAGTATTCAAGCTCAATAAATATGTAAATTTGACTGTTGTCATGTTACTAATACCAGCCAATTAGTGTAACCTCTTAACTCAACTTTTGTTTTTTATTCCACTAGCCGGCTATATATTCCTTTTTTGAAGCAATTTTAGTATAAAAAGCATAATTTTCATCATAACTTTTCTTACCAACTAGCTAATATTTGTGATTGAGATAGTCTCAACTCAGCCAACAGTTTAAGTTTAATCTTGCTTGGTATTATAAATTAGACAATTAGCTTCAATTCATTATTTTATTATTTTCAACACCAAAACTATGTGCATTGGAGTTTTTATATGCATTAGACCACTGACCACAATATTCTTGATGAGCTTTCAATTATTGCACAAATTTAGCTTCTGACATGTTATAGTAGAAAATTTAACAAATAATCAAATGATCGACCAAAATGTACCAAGCAACCGACTAACAAACAAACTGACTAAGAAACAAACAGGACAGTAAAATGTTTTGATGACTGTAATCCTGTATGAAATATGTTTCAATAGCAATGATTGTTTTAGTTGGGTTGTTTATTCAAAATGAATGTAGCCACTGCATGTGCTTTAGAGAGTAAGATAACTTGGGCTTGCTATCAGCTCCTATAATGATTATTAATTCATTTAAGCTATCATTTATAATGTATACAGTCAATTTTTATTCATCACATAATGAGCCTAGAATAATTTCATGCTGTAGTTTCAAAATAGTGAATACCTCCATGTTTGCAATGATGACGGTACTCTTCTTAAGGCCTATGGTTAATTATTTTGTTTACAGTTGTTCCAGCACTACTTCTGATTAACTGTATAGTGCACATAAAATGAAATGAATTCTTTAGGATTGACAGCATGCCATCACAAGCATAATTTAGTAAACATTTTTTATAATTTAGCAAACCTACACTACATTTTTAGCAAACTAGGATTACAGTTTATCAATTGGAGAGGAAACGGTAAACAGATCACGCAAGTAAAATTATAAATTTAATTTTATTAAGTTCAGATCTGCAGATCCAATAATCAGTCTGACAAAGCCTACCACTACTGCTAGCAGGCTTGGTGTTTATTTATTTTTCATTCCAAGTTTATCCACAATCATGTAATCCCACAAAATGTTTACTTCTTAACTCTGTCAATAATTTGCAAGACTAATAAGAGGCAAAATTATCATTATGTTTTACACTATTTTTATTAGCTATGCTGAGTAGAATTTTTTGTCCCATGTGATAGTGATAAGCAAACAAAAATATTACAAGGTAATTTTCTTACAAAATAAGTAAAATTTGTATCTTAATTCCTCTTGACCCAAATGCCTTGAACTTAACAATCATCAAATAACAATAGTACTTATTGCATGAGTCAGAGTGTGATATGGCAAAATATTTCAAGAGCAGGCTAATTTATTTTCATGAGCCAGAGGGAGTAAAAATAAAGCCTGACAGTGAAATATCTAGCCATATCACTCTGACATAGTAATGATCTGATTGGTCATGGCAATCTATCTGTGAATTCACCTTCATCAACTATGCAATATTGTGGCAAAATTCCTTGCTAGTTAGTGACGGAAAGAAAAGTGTGATTAATGGCAGGATCAGGGTGGGATGTTTTCTTTGATGAAAATATATTGCAAAATGACTCAATTAAATTATTAAACATTTTATTGGATAATTTATTAAAGTTAACCAGAGTGTAATCAATGCCTATCTATGTAAATTATTTTTATTCTTTTCACAATGCTGTATATTATTATAGTTTGTCAGCAACTCCAGTTTGGTGGTAATGTGGGAACTGGCCTCTATCAGTACTCCTACGTGGAGACCAATGACACAAGTGGAGTTCTGTCTCCACTACCTGATGGGCAGTTTGTGGTGCAGTGTCTGCTGGATGGCATGACTTCTACAAACATTACTTACTCCCTGCTTGATGATGGTGGTGGTGTCTTTAGGATTGATGCCAGCACTGGTGCACTGGCAATAGAAGGAGGACAAAGACTTGATTATGAGTCCAGGACTTCATACTTGATGAGTGCTGCTTGTGAGATCCTAAACTCGAATATACCCAGAGGTGTTGCCCAAATAAATTTTAATGTTCTACCAGTGAATGAGTTCAAGCCTGTGATGGATCTTACTACACATCCTGGATTATTGTTTCTGAATGAATTCTCTGAAGTCGGCCAAATTATAGCTATACAAGAAATAAACAACATACAAGTTCCTAGTAATGCCTATGGATATACAATCAGGGACAGAGATGAGGGAGAAGTGGAACAATTACAATGGTTTGCAAGCTCTTCATTTGATAGTATGCTCTTTAATTTAGAAATGTCAGGAACCATTACACTCGCACAGAAAATAGATCTTGATGATGGAACACGACCAAGAGCAGTCGTGCCAGATGTTCGAATATGCAACAGCATGCCTCCCACAGGCATCAGCTGTGGCAGACTTGTTTTGGGGGTATTCCTCACTTGGTCAAATGACAACGATCCTACCTTCACACAAGACACATACTCAGTAACTGTTGCAGAAAATATTGCGCCTGGAAGTGTTGTGGCCAATATTTCGTGCACTGATGGAGATTATACATTTGGTGCATTCCAAGGGGTCACTTCGTCCTCGACCTTATTTAATGTGTCAGTCACTGATGCTAGATATCAACTCATTTATCTCACTGGACCGTTAGACTACGAAGAAAATCTGAATCATACCATTACACTAACTTGTACAGATAATCAGGGAAAGAATTCCACGTCTACTCTCATAGTTTCAGTAATGCCTGTCAATGACAATCCACCAGTCTTCAACGAGTCTGGCTATGTATTTCTTGTCAACAGACTCCTCACTCCAGGAAGTGAGATTGGACAAGTTCAAGCTGGTGATGCAGACATGGTAGTTGGAAACACCTTGACATACACTCTGACAAACTCTGCAAATTTTGTGATGGAGTCAAATGGAACAATTTTCTTTAGAAATTACGTGTATGTTGTTGAAGATAACACATTTCAGTTATTTGCTACAGTCAATGATGGGAAATTTAACAGCACAGCTAGAGTCACCATTGTCATGATTGGAGTAGTCAGTGTTCCTGAAGTTATCATGATCTGCATTGGAATACTTCTCTGTTTCACCATTATAGTGATAATGTTTTGCAGCAAAAAATGCTGCAACAAACTTCTGTAAGTTCAAATTTGTTTTAAAAATGTCAAGCTCTTTTTCCATATTCGTAATTTACATGATGAAAAAAATGGGAATGTGAACTACTACATTTAGTTTTAAATAGTATATCTAGTTTACTCATCCTATTCTGTCAGTTTTCTTTGTATTACAACTAATTATATTACATACATTATTGACTTGATGTTTCAAACTTCTTGCCAAAGTCCTCAGATTTCAGTTTTTAAAAGTGAGTGAGTTGAAATGTATAATATTTAGTATGAACGAAAAATATTATAGTAACTGTTGAAGTCATGAATGGCTGGTTTATATGCAAATTCTGACATAGGAATAGTCATGGTGACATGTATGCTCTCTTTCATAGGCTCTTTTAAATGCAAAGAAACAAATTGCTGTCACAAGAGATTGAACTAGCTTGCTAACTCACAGATACACAGCAAGACATCAGAAACAAACAAAGCTTATACATGCAAATAGTCTTGCCATTTATTTTTTTCTCTCTGGTATATGGTGAAGAGAATTACCACACACGCATGCAGACATAATATATATAATATATGCACAGTACATAGCTTTTAGCTACTAATCATAGTTACAAGAGATCTAAATTTTATTATTCCAATATATCTTTAATTTATTGCTTTTTGACCAAAATTTTAAAGCACTATTAAAGGATTATAATTAATTGTTATAATTTATTTTCATAGATCAAAGAATCAGCACATAAAGGACAACCTTCCTCAAGTCATATATGAAGTGATAGACGATGTTGTCAGAACTACACAAGCTCAGGAGACATCTTCTTCTGAAGTTATTCAATTAAACCGAAACTGTTCATACGCTGTTGCCCCTCAACATGTAGAGTTGGAGCAAAACAGCTCTTATGCTGGCCTCACTGAACATCTGCAATCAGAATCAGGCAGGCTCAAATCCCTTGTAAATACTAAAGAAAGTGAGCTGCTAAAACCAAGCAGGTCTTATGTTAGTATTGCTGAAGATGAGCAGCTAAAACCAAGCAGGCCTTATGTTAGTATTGCTGAAGATGAGCAGCTAAAACCAAGCAGGTCTTATGTTAGTATTGCTGAAGATGAGCAGCTAAAACCAAGCAGGTCTTATGTTAGTATTGCTGACGATCAGCAGCTAAAACCAAGCAGGTCTGACAGTATTGCTGAAGATGTGCAGCTAAAACCAAGCAGGTCTGACATTAGTATTGCTGAAGATAAGCAGGACTGAAATGGCTGCCTTACTCAAAACAGAACTGACATTTTCTGTAGTTTGTCTCTTATACTGTGAATTACCGTACTAAAGTCATTATATTTACTTAATTTAGTATTGTTTCATTCAGTTGTGATTGTCAGAGCTAAGGCACTGAGATTTCTATTTCTCCTTTCAATATTAGACTTGAAATTTCCCCATTTTACTTGTTTCCTGCATCCCTTAAATTTTGTTTCCTGAATTGGGTGTGGTTTGTGTGATGTCATGTTGAGTACAGCAGCTACAGTACTCTGGTCAGTACTAGCCTTGTTATAGAAACCACGGCTAGCACACTAAATCACCACAGACAAGATAGTGCTGGAGCTGGTTGGGGAGAAGTGTGTGAGTGTGCTAGCTATGAGTTGCACTGTCTGTATTATTAGTGGTTAATTTTCAACAACAAAAGCATCTACCATCGACCCTTTACCTTCCCCTGCCATAGAATTCTTGAAGAAGACAAATACTTTAGGATTCATGTAAGGACTAGGCCCTACCAGATTATGCTAGCATTTTTTAATAATTGTAAAACAGCTGGGTTAGTGTATGGAAAGAAAAAAAAAAGGAAAAAAAAGGTTTGTAATACTGGGAGAGCTGTCAGCTCAGACTCAGAATCAGCAAGTCATCTCGAGAATTATGCTATTGTTATGGTTTCTCTTCTTGAGCAACTCAACAATCATACTACATCAGAATTGACAAAAAGAATTAAATTATTGTTACCAACTGACCTATGAATTTTCACCAGAAGCCTTATGGACTTTTCTCAGTTAGTACCTCGTTATGTACAATGCACAGAAGACCTCAAGGACCCATACAGAATGTCATCACATAGCTAATGAGTTTCATTTCACCAACAGGTTCCATCATTCACATTGCAATACTTCTTTGGTTTCTATCTCCCATTCCCAGTGCATTTTTCTCATCATTCTTACATTAAAATATTTCTACATCAAATCCTATCCTCACCTTATGCATCATCTATAATAGTGTAATTATTTGGGTATATCTAGCTACCTATAGAAAAAAATTCAACTTACTCAAAGCTCTACTTCAAGGGTCGTAATATCATTATAATACCTTATCTATCAAGAATAATGCACTGTGAGAATTTCCCTTAACTTTTACCAGCATAGAACACGAAGTAGATCTCTAGTGGTAGTCTAATTACTGGCTCTAAACTTCATCAATAGCTAGAGAAGTACTTCATAAAAGACAGCAGAATAATATACTCATTGATAATTGCATCACTTAATAAACAAATGTATGTATGCTGGAGTCCTATATTTTATTGAATGTAAATGTCTATTTTTTCAATGCCTATATCTTCATTGGTGTGCTTTTCATTTAGATTTATCTTCATCTTGATATCCTCATCAGTCATCTCTGGTAGCTCTCGAAAGAACCATGGAGGATTGTTGTGAGTACAGCAGGTGTTTGATCCTTCACAACCAGCTTCATCCCACAGAGGATCATCAGAATAAAATATTGAATTTTGTGCTCTATTTGGGGCTGCATCACAAAAGTAATTATTTCCAAAAACCTCTGGAACATGATGATTACGCACATCTGTTGGATTGATGCAAGAGCATACAGTTTGAGGGAAACGATGATAGTCTTCTTCTAGAGCTGCAAGAAAATACCAGATAATATTGTCCGAGTTGCCATATGTAAGGATCACACCATCAAATCCATTGCTGTAGTTTGGAGAGTATAAGCATCAGGAGATCCTATTTGGTAAGCTATCACTCTGCCACACACTTTCGAGAAAGTAATACATACCTCGTATATTTCATGGTAACGTCTTTTAAAAAGATTAGGGCATATTCATGTACGAGGAGAAGCATATAATGCAAATACAGACCAGAAGGACACTGGGTAGAGGTGTCATTTATGTCCAGACTAGCGATTCTTGTCCAGCCGCCACTGACTGATCCACAAGTCCTATCCATATCGCAATACACCCTGATAGATGACCCAGAATAATATACTCATTGATAATTGGACCCAGTCACCCAGTAGTAGCCAGAAGAGAAGGACTTGGCGAGATGTGTGCTTGCCATTTTCTGAAGGAATATTTCCTAGTGAGATGGAGTTTTGTGTAATAGCAGCATGAGGTAGTTCCATTTGAAGTTTCAATTCTGATATTACTCTATCTTTGTCGTTGTTAGACTGCTTCAGAGTCTCCAATTCCATTTTCAAATTGGTCAGCCTGTTCATAGAATTTCTGTAGAGAAACAAAACCAGTAGATATAACTGTTACAATGACTAGAAAAATAACAGCAACTGAAATTGTTATTGCCCAAGTTGTGACATAGGGTTGGCTAACTCTGTTCGTAGCTTCTGTGTCATTGCTCTTTGAAGTAGTCTCAGGTTGTAAGTCATTGCACTGTCTGCTTCTGTCTGCTCCTCCTAAATCTTTTGAAGTACTGATGTAGCAAGCATTTTGTTCTAACGTTACTTCTTGGTTCATTTTTCCATGGACACTAAGTAGACATTCAATGTTGGTCTTCCAAAAGCCTGAGTCTTGTGACCAATAAACAGCTCTCATATTATTTTAAATATTTTCAGTTAGCACTATTTTTATTAGGTTTTAGTTGATGCATTTTTTTCATCAGCCCACCTTTCATAAATATAACCCACACCTATATATATATATATGTATTGTACTATACTGGATATGAAAATGGCTTCCTGTTCAGTTCAGGGTCAGAGATAACTTCCATCAAGTAGGTATCATTGAGTATACATGACCTTGCAATGAATGCATGTGACAGATTTGTTTCCAGCACAGACCAAAGCATTCATCTAGGATACTTTCAATGTAGCTATATCGAACTTTTTCAAAAGAGAGAGAGAGAGATTTGTAATATATAATGGCAAATACTATATCAGTAGCTATTGTGTTGTATTGACATGTGCACAAAAAAAACTGAGAAGAACTGAACAGTTTGGAGGCCCTTGTATTTTTTGTCCTTGTTTGTTCGTTTAATTGCTTGCTATTTAACTAAAACATAACTTTTGTTCATTACCATTTCTCCCTTTAATCATGGCCTCAGGAATATATTGGCCTGACCTATACCAACTCCCTTGGGCTCAATGCCCCCCATTCTGACCTGGCAATGGGGCTTTCCCCAAAGCTGAGGGGATTCCCTAATAGATAAGTTATTGGGTAATGTCCAGCATCATGCAATGGGCGGGACTAGCCTGGCCTCCTCCAAATCAATCAGTGTTACGGCAACCACGGTTACGAGGAAATTAAATGCAGATAATAATGATAGCAATATATAATGATCTACTAACAGAAATGAGGCAGTTCAAGGTGGCTTTCAAATGTACAGAACAAATTATATAGACAATCGAGACAGATTTATTTCTACAAAACTTTTGGCTCTGCAATTAAATCCTGTTTCATAAATGTATTCTATTGAGCATAAATGTCTACTTTCTCTATAGTTATGTCTTCATTCTCTTTACCCTCATCCAGGCAGACCGTCATCTTTATATCTTCTGTAGTGGTTCTCTGCAAATCCCGATAGAACCATGGTGGGTGATTGAAGGAACAGCACGTGTTCAACGAATGACATCCTTCTCCATCCCATAATGGATTCTGAGAAAAAAAGTCTGGAATTTTTAAAGTTAAGTGCCTGTCACCAGTGTCACAAAAATAATGATTTTGGATTTAATGCAAGAACAAACACTTTGCGGGAGTAAGTAGTTTTCTTCCAGCGCTGCAATGAATGACCAGATGTGCAGGTTGAAGCTTCCGTACGTCAAGCGAATGCCATCAAAGACATTGCTGTGTTCACGAGAAAATGCATCTGGAGATCCCACCTGGTAATCAATTATTCTGCCACAAATCTTGGAGTATGGGATTGGAACTGGGCACCTCTGAGAAGAACAGTTTCCAGCTTTAGCGGGGCAGATTCTGCACGAGCGAGTAAACGAAGGACTAAGACACAAGCTAGATGGGCACTGGGAATTCTCTTGAGTCATGTCAAGTCTTGTGACTCTCGCCCAGCCACCTGTAATCCCCTGCATGTGAAATTATTGTAACAGTAAACCCTTTTAGCTGAGCCTTCATTGGACAACGCCCAGTAGTAACAAGACTTGGAGGATTTGGCTAATCTGCTACAGGAGTTGATTGGGTGAGGTACAGATGTGTATTGGGATTTCTGTTCTTCTTGTGTTTCTTGCAGCATTTCAACATCATGCCGTAATGCGGAGACAGAGCGATTCAAAGAGTACAGGTCAGACTTCAATTCAGAAATAACATTATATTTGTTATCGAGTGGTCTTATCAATTCCCTTATGCTATCCTGCTCATGGTGCAGAGATCCTCCCACTGTGGCTACTGCATCCACTACAACAACTGTAACCATGACCACTGCGGCCAAACAAACAGCAACCATAATCCATTTGTGTACCTGCCTTGAGGTAATGGTGGCCTTTCATTTTGTCTTGAAGAAGAAGACACTTGAAAAGGAGATTCTATGTATTTCGGCTCATCTTCTTGGGAAGAATTTTCTCAATGGGATCTTCCTGGCAAGGTAGAGAATTGCATGATGCCAGAGTGAGAGGAATGCTTTCAAACTCACTGAACCTGGATATTGAAACATATATAGCTATTGGTGTATGCTATCACACATGGGAAAATATTGTTGGATATGAAATCCTTGAAGTTGGCAGAATTTCAGGCATCTGCTTTCTCAGAAAATTCTTCCTAGCAGGATTATTGCCAACACACAGTTGAAAAAGCATATTAGCTAGCATGCCACATTTGATCCTAGTCAACACATCATGGCTGCTTGCATGGCATCGTAAGCTACTTAGATTCATCTGTAAACAGTGTTTAGTATGTGATAGTGACTATCAATTGTGACTCTGTGTGCCAGGTTTTGCAAATGGAATTGGATAAACTGCATTTTTTTTCTCCATTTAACTACCTTTATTAAATTCTTCTTTTCTTTCTTTTTCTTCTTTTAACATTTCAGGAATGACCAAAAGTATGATGTTTTTTACTTTAGTAGGTGTGGCATATTAGTTCAGAATATATTCAGCATTATCTGAGTTGAGTCAGAAGTCTTGAAGCTCTTGGTGGTGGCTGTTGGAGTAGTGCTATTACAATATTACAAGGGAAAACTCTTCGTGAAGTCAAGCAAAGATGGGAGGGTAAGACCAGAAAATTCTAATTCAATAGCTACTGCTATGTGCAATATCTCATAAGCCACACCCACTAAGATGGTCGTTTTGCCTCAAATCCTTATCATATATAGTCAACCAAGAGAATCAGACTAATTATTGCAAATTTTTTGTATTCCTGTTAGTTTTCCCTGACAAATGTTCTCTGAAAGAGATTGTGATAACCCCTAAGAGTGGCCTTCCTTTCGAAGAAAATATGCAAGGAGGACTGTGGGACCTCAACTTCAGAACAGTGGGGAGTCACTTGAGCATGTGGGTTGAAATCACAAAGTTATCAGGTTAGAGTTGTTATTGTTGTTGTTTATCAATATATCACATTAGTAATTCTGCTCAATGCAATGAGAATATCCACTATAATAGAGTGAGAGAAAATGTATACAGTTCAGAAATTGGACAATCACTTGGGTCTGTGGGTATTATGGCAGATATTTGTAATTGAAACTCTCCTCAGATACTCTTCAACCACAATACTAGCTGTTTAGTCACTGCCACCAGGGTTAAGGTTGGCCGTACCAATACTCATATGCATATTGCTAAAGTGTATCAATGCTTTGATAACAACTAATTTATTCACTTTTACCTATACCTATTTTTAATCTTTTGGTTCATAGACTTGTCATTAAATGTTTGTTATGCTGCTACAACCAGAAAATGATTACATACAAAGTGAACACACATACAGAATGGATAAAAACATGCATGTCAAAGTGATACAGGTCCACATTACAAACATGACTAATATATTCTCTATTGCTTCACATAAGGATGTGGAAATGTTCTCACTGTGGCGTAGTCATTCTCCACTGCTTCCTTGCTCTCCACGTACATGGTATTGTATTCCAAGTCATCACAACCATTCACTGATAGTCTGTCAATACTGCATTTTTCTAATGTAGAATCTGCTGCATTCATTTCATAGAGTTCATTGTTATATTCATGATCTTCAGACCTATGATAATGAAATAAAGAAATAATGATTAAACGTCTCTTTACCATAAAGTAGGTCAGTGTAATCATTATTATACCCTGCTAGCAGTGCTAAAGTGTTACCAGAGTACTACCAGTGCTACCTGTGCTACCTGTGCTACCTGTACTACCAGTGCTACCAGACTATTGCTACCAGTGATAATCTTGCTACCGTGCTACCAGTACTACCTATGCTACCGTGTTACCTATGCTACCAGTGTTACCTATGCTACCAGTGTTACCTATGCTACCGTGTTACCTATGCTACCAGTGTTACCTATGCTACCAGTGTTACCTATGCTACCAGTGTTCCTATGCTACCAGTGTTACCTATGCTACCAGTGTTATCTGACCAGTACTACCTATGCTACCAGTGTTACCTGTGCTACCAGTACTACCAGTGCTACCACCAGTGCTTATAAGAACTGCCACAGCCACACTATCAGTGCTTGATCTACCAGTACATACAAGTACTACCAGTGATATGCTTGTTTCCAGTACTACTATCAGTAATATCAATATCCTACTATTTTATATAGTAATC
>WLWI01000980.1_pt1 | contig 25022 bp, 10 predicted proteins | sample 6701501 | NCBI WGS metagenome assembly WLWI01 (sample SAMN12718690, study PRJNA515312) | sponge metagenome | isolation source: marine sponge | host: Mycale hentscheli | place: New Zealand: South Island, Marlborough, Capsize Point | collected 2014-11-01 | reverse complement strand
GTTCTTGCCTCTCCGACGCCATTCATGTCTGCCAGTCGGGCTGGGATGATCTGTGACGACGGACGCTGCAAGACTTTCGACAAGCGTGCCGACGGTTATGCCCGAGGCGAGGGGGTGGGTGCCATTCTAATCAAACCATTGAGCAAAGCGTTAGAGGATCGGGACCAGATCTGCGCCCTAGTAAAAGGCACGGCTATCAATCACGGTGGGGCTTCGAACTCGCTCACGAGTCCCAATCCCGAAACACAAGCCGAGGTTATCCTCGCCGCGATGGAACGGGCAGGGATCCCTCCCACGCGCGTCAATTATATCGAGGCGCACGGAACGGGTACGAGCCTCGGAGATCCCGTAGAAATCAATGGGTTGAAAAAAGCGTATCGAGAACTCTACGAGAGGCACGGTCTTAACGCGGACGAGGGGCACTGTGCGATCGGTACGGCCAAAACTCAAATTGGTCATCTCGAGGCGGCGGCAGGGATCGCGGGAATACTCAAAGTGGTACTTTCGCTTCGTCACCGGCGATTGCCCGGAAACATTCATCTGCGTGAACAAAACCCCTACATCAAATTAGAGGGGAGCCCTTTCCTCCTACTCACCGCCTCGCAAGATTGGCCAGCCATCACAGACGAAGAGGGCGACCCACTACCTCGTTGCGCCGGGATCAGTTCTTTTGGTTTTGGTGGCGTCAATGCTCATGCGGTGTTGGAGGAATGGCCGACGCAAACTCACGAGGGGGAACCGGAAACGCCACAGCTCATTCTCCTCTCGTCGGCCACACGGGACGGGTTGAAGACTACCGTAAATCGGTGGCGAAGGCGTCTCCGCAACCAGGATGAAACGCCTTCACTCGCCAACATTGCCTACACGCTTCAATCTCGCTCCGTCCACGACGAGCATCGCCTTGCCATCCGCAGCCGGGCAATCAGTGAGCTCGTTGCCGCACTGGATGCCTTCGATCAAGGTGCGAACCAAAGCGAGATCTGGTGCACTGAGCATTCGTCCCCCCTTCCGCAAGTCGATGCTAACGAGATTGAGATGGCGTTGAAACACGATGACCTCCGACAGCTGGCCCTGGCATGGATCCAGGGCGCTGACATCCCTTGGCGGAAACTCCGTAAAGGCGCCACGACGTGTCGCATTTCCCTGCCGCTACAAGAGTTCGCGAAGGTTCGCCACTGGATTCCAGAACGTAACCCGACGTCTTCTCCACAACCACCTGCCCGAGAGGGAAGCCACCCTCTCATTAGAGACATTTCGCTGTCTGACTCCCAGGTGATCGCCATGGACTACCTGGATCCGGAAAGCTTTTATTTTGCCGATCACGTAGTCGCTGGCCAGCCTCTTTTGCCCGCAGCGGCCATTGTGGAAATACTAAGGGCTCGTGCCGCTCAAGCTCTGGGTAAACCGATCGTGTCGCTCTCCAATCTCTGCTGGCTGCTTCCGGTATCGCCGCAGTCAACCGCGAAAACGCTCCAGCTAAGGATTGAAGAAGCATCTGCCAGACCGAGAGGCCTCGATCTCGTCCTTGAATCCGTGCAGCAAAGCGGCCGCTCTGTGAAATACAGTGGAGGCGAAGCATCGGCTATAGTCGTTGATGCCAGCACAGCGAGTCAATCTCTCGACCTCCGGGCAATCGAATTGCGCTGCTCCAAGACCTTTGATATCTCGAAAGTTTACAGTCGGCTGAAGCAGGCAGGACTTGACTACGGCCCTAGCTTTCGTGGGCTGAAAAAGCTGTCCGCGTCTTCGACCGAATCACTGGCAACTCTCGAGCTTCCAGAAGTGCGACGTTCCGATTCGAGTGCCATTGCTCTCCATCCAAGTTTGCTAGATGCCGCATTCCAGTCAGCGGTCGGTCTGGTAGAGCAGCGTCAAGATCTTGATCCCCTCGTATTGCTCGTGCCCTACAGGATCAGTCGCGTCCATATTCACGCGGCGCTGCCGAGCCGCTGCCGCTCCCACATGCGCCTGTGCGGTGAGCCTTCACAGAAGGAGGGATGGACAGTGGATATCGATATTTCGGATACAGATGGGAACGTGCTGGTTCAGGTGCAGGAAATGAATTTCCGCCCCATGCGCTTGGCGCCGCCAATTGAGCGCGCCGTTGAGAGTCCGCCTGCATCGCTTCACTACTGGACCACCGAAAAGCGAAAGACTAGCCTCTCCCTTTCCCGTGCTCCTATGGCTGGCTCTTGCCTTCTGCTGACGTCCGATCCAGACCTCAGAGAACGAATGCGACACTTAGCCCCGGAGCTTCGCATTACCTGGGCGAAACCACATTTCCGCTACGAATGTCTAGGCCAGGATGTCTACGGCATTCGTCAAAGTGAATTTGAGGACTACCAACAGCTCCTCCATGACATAGACGATTCCCATTTGCCGAACCTCGTCATCGATGCCCTTGTGCCGCCTGCCGCGTCCAATTATCGAGAAAACGACGTGGCTTCTACAGAGGCTAGCCTCCAAACAGGACTGCATTCCGTTTTCAGTCTGACTCGGGCCATGGTGTCCCATCCGGCTCGTCTGACGGGTAAACTCCTGGTCATTACCCAAAACCATGATCTAGGGCGGGTGCCTGCTCATGCCGCAATTTCTGGTCTGCTAAAATCAGCCGTGCGAGAGAACTCTCAGCTAGATGCGCGGTTAATTGAGTTCAGTAACAGCCCTATAGACGTAGAAAGAATTCTTACCGAGCTGTGCCACGACACCCGAGCAGATCAAGAAGTCCAGCACACGGTTTCCGAACGCCTTTCACGTCAAATCCGTCCATGGGTGCAGCGGGTCCCGTCCGGACCCAGTCGCCTGACACAGAACGGCACTTATTGGATTACTGGTGGCCTTGGTGGGATCGGGAAGATTGTCTCACTGTATTTGGCGAAGGAATTCAAGGCCCGATTACTCCTGACCGGACGCCGGTCCCCGAGCGCCGATAGCGCAGCACACGTCTCCGAAGTCCAACGACTAGGAGGTGATGCGCTTTATTTGAAGGCGGATGTGGATAGTCTCGTGGCGCTGCAAATGGCTGTGGCGGAAGCGAAAAAGCACTTCGGTGATCTGCAAGGTGTCTTTCATAGTGCTGGCTCGGTTCGCGATGGCTTTCTAGTGAACAAGACCGACGAAGACATTGCTACGGTTCTCACGCCGAAGACTCGCGGCATCGTCAATGTCGATCTCGTAAGCGCGAACGAGCCCCTCAAATTCTTCGCCGCGTTCTCTTCCATCTCTGGTGTTGTTGGTAACATGGGCCAAAGCGACTACGCGGCAGCCAACGCCTTTATGGATGCCTTCGTAGCAAACCGCAACGAACGTCGGGCCGCAAATCAGCGCAACGGCCACAGTGTAGCTATCGACTGGCCGTTGTGGAGAAACGGCGGAATGAGGATCGATGCAAAGGTGGAAAAGATGCTCGTAGAAACAACCGGAATCGAGCTTCTCGACGACGAAGCGGCCCTTTCCGCCCTTGAGAATGCTATTAGCTCCGATGCCGATCAACTGATAGTTGCGACTGGCGACCAGAGGAAAATCGAACGCTTTCTCGGTATTGGCCTTCCCCCCGCGGAGACACCGAATCATGCTGGGAATGGGGCTGCAGTAGCCCCCGCTATACCCCAGACGACGCAGGGTGACGCTGGCGCGCCGCTAACACCGAATGAAATAGACTCCTCGCTCGTTCGCCGTCTAACGGAGGATTTTCTCATGAATTCCTTTGCGACCGCAGTCGGTGTAGAGCTGGAGGAAGTCGATCCTCAGGTACAGTTCCAGAACCTGGGGGTTGACTCTTTCATCGGCCTGCAACTCCTTAACGATCTGGAGCGCGAATTTGGGCCTCTACCCAAGACATTGCTCTTTGAAAATCACTGTGTGGCGGATCTGACCGACTTTTTTGTTCAGGAGCACTTCGAGATCTTGGCACGAAAGTTTGCCGTCAACGGCGCTTCGCCCTCAAATGGGTGCAGCGGATCGATTTCCGGTGAGGTAAACACTCCTGAGCAACAAAACGCGGTTGAAGCGCCCTTGTTTCTCGCCGAAGCCGATCTGCCCAACATGGATCCCAAGATAGTCGATGCCGTAGCGTCGCTCGTGTCAAAATTTGGCGCGGAGTCGAATGCGATTGGGCGTGGGAATTTCGCTCCGTTTCTGTTTCTGGACTCGCAGCGTCAGGGCATGTTTTACTGCAACAAGAACAAATCGCTCCTTGTTACTTTCGGTTTCATCGGTCCTCCGGAACATCTGGGAGAGGTTCTCGACGAACTCGAAGCGTATTCCAATGCCCAGGAGGTGGATCTCTATCTGGTTGAGAACGAGCAGGTGCTTGAAAGCCATGGCGATCGCTACCTCACCACACCCTTCGCGGTCCTACAGCGTGCCTCCGATCTTCAATCGTTTTCTCTGGACGGGAAGCCCATGCTGCGACTGCGGCAGCGACTCTCCCGTTTCGAGCGCAATGGGAAAGCGGATACGCGAGAATATACCATCGGATCCGATCCGAAAACGGACGAAGAGATCATCGAAATCATCGATCGCTGGAGCGGCGATAAGGTCATGGTCAATCCCTATGTCCATCGCCTGCAAGACTCCATCCGAAGAGGCGAACTGGCCGCGACCTATCGTGTTTTTTTGACCCGCCAAGACACAGTCCTGAAAAATGTCATCATCATCTCTGGTATGCCGTCTCACGGCGGGTACTTGATGGACTGCGAGTTCTACGCCTCCAAGTTCCCGGGACTCGAATTCGGCATCGTTTCCATCATCGAAAAGCTTAAGTCCGAAGGCGCCGCAATGTTCAGTCTGGGCGTCACCTGGGGTGCCCAAGTTGCGGACGGTGGGCAGCCCGACGAAGCCGCTCGCAAGACAATGCTCGAACTTTCCGAACGCGAGATCTTCGATGGCAAAGGCAATCTTCAGTTTAAGAATAAGTTCCGTCCTGAGAACCGGCAGATTTACCTGTTCCGAAAGAATACATCAGAGCGTGAGCGTGTGTTGGAGATTATTCTGATGATCGCCAATTCGAAAACGCCTGCTGGCGATACACTAGCTCCGAGCGAAATAAGTCTCCGGGAAGTGCCCGAGAGAACCCAGTCAAAAGTCATTCTAAACGAGCCGCGTCTCGCTCTTACGTTTGAAGAACGAATCGCTCAATTGGATTTGGCGGGATGCAATCCTGCGAACATCGACGCAAAAGACGTCGAGTACGATCTGGCCTCGGACTCCTGGGCGAAACTGAGCAGGCCTTGGATCGAGTCACTTCAAACTGCTCGTGCAACCCAGCCTCTGATAACTCCTGCGGAGTCGCACTCGTGGCTACGTAAAGTATTCCCCTTCGCATGCCTCGTTGCCACACACTCAGGCCGTGAGGCGGAAAGATGTCTATGGCAAAGCCTACAGGGGACTGGCAAGAGGGTGATTCAGAACTTCATGTTCCCGACTTTCATCTACAACCAGATAGAAGCTGGTTATTGTCCCGAGGAAGCGTCGCTATCGGCCCGGCAGTCTGGTTTCGGATGCTTGCTAGATCTTGATCTGCTGAGGGCCCAGCTTGCCGCTGACAGCGACAACATTGCGGCGGTTTGCGTCGAATTAGCAACCAACGCTGGCGGCGGCATTGCTGTCCCCGAGACCCATTTGAGCGAAATCAAAAGTATCCTCGCTCCTTTCAGCGTTCCGCTGATTCTCGACGGCACTCGCCTATTGGATAATACCCTTCTTGAGAGGGGCGGTGAGAGCGACTTCTGGCATTCGGTTCGAGAAACCTGCGCGATCGCCGATGTCATGACCGCTAGCCTTTGCAAGAATTTTCGTGTCACCTGTGGCGGACTCGTCGCCACAAACAACTATGCCCTATCGGAGCGGCTTTCCGAGTTCGCGACAACAAATCAACTAAGTCTTTCTGAAAAACGTCTCTCGGAACTAGGCGCCGCTTTCAGCGAGCAAGACACCTGCCTCGCAAAAATGCGAGATCGCCAAGCGGGGACACAAGAGTTAGCGGCGGCCCTAACAAAGGCGGGAATGCCAGTCTACGAACCCCGAGGCGGACACGCGGTACTGATCGACGTTCTGCGCCTCGAAACGTTCGCAACTCAAGCATATCCGCTCGCAACCTTTCTAGATTACCTCTACCAGCGTACAGGAATTCGGGGTGGAATCCACTGCACGGGCCTTGGGCCGAATAAACCCCTTAACGGAATGATACGTCTCGCGGTTCCCGTTGACATGCCGGCCGAGGAACGGTCGGCCATGATTCGTGCTGTCGAAAATCTGTCTCAAGGTCTTGAAAAATTGGATGCTCTGGAGTTCGTCAGCAAACCCAAAGAAATCGCTGGGGACGCCAAAGCGCGTTATCGCCGTGTCCCATCATCAGATTTAGCCTACTCGGCCACCGACGGAAACAATGGAAAGATTGGAACCAGTGGCACAAGCGGGACGACATTTCCTAAAAACTCAAGCAATCGATTGACCTCACGTCTACCGTCCAGTTCTGCGGATGAAATCGCCATTGTCGGTCTCGCCAACCGATATCCCCATGCCGGCAATCCCGAGCAATTTTGGCGCAATCTGATCGAGGGGCGCGACTGCATCGAGGAGCAAGCCCTCGCTCGATGGAACGAACCTTTACCCGACGACCACGAAGCGCTTCCCGCTATGCGGTGGGGTGGGTTCGTCGATAATGTCGACAGGTTCGACACCATGTTTTTTGGCATATCTCCCCGCGAGGCGGCGCTTCTCGATCCACAAGAACGACTGTTCTTGACGATTGCATGGGAGACATTGGAAGACGCTGGATACACCCCAGACACGCTTTCTCGGAACGATCCTGAACGAAAGATTGGTGTATATGTCGGCGCGGTCTGGCAGCTGTATCAAATTCTTGGTTCTGAACAAACCCAGCAGGGCAACCTGCAGACCCCTAACTCGTTACTTTGGAGCATTGCCAACCGAGTTTCTGCCTTCATGAACTTTTCCGGACCGAGCATGACCGTTGATACGGCCTGCTCGGGTTCGCTCGCCTCCATCCATCTTGCCTGTCAAGCCATACGCAATGGCGACTGCAGTGCCGCCATCGCGGGTGGCGTCAACTTGGACTTGCACGCGTCTAAGTGGTTGCTCACCAATGAGGGCGGGTTTCTTTCGCCTGACGGTCGTTGCAAGGCCTTTGGTCAAGGAGCAAACGGATACGTCGCTGGCGATGGAGTCGGGGCTGTGCTGCTCCGTCCACTCCAGCAGGCAATCGCTGATCGGGACAATATCTACGGCGTCATAAAGGGCAGTGCCTTCCGTCACGGCGGGCGCGCCAGTGGGTACGCCGTGCCGAATCCGAATGCCCAAGCCGACATGATCGCCAGTGCTATCGAAGCGGCGGACATCGATCCTCGTACCATCAATTACATCGAAACCCACGGTACTGGCACACAACTCGGCGACCCCATCGAGGTGAAAGGGCTCACCGACGCCTTTCGTCGCTACACCCGAGACGAATGCTTTTGCGCGATCGGATCGGTGAAAAGCAACATCGGCCACCTAGAAGCGGCGGCAGGAATCGCCGGACTTTCCAAGGTCCTATTGCAGATGCGGAACCGTACGCTCGCCCCGTCCCTGCATTGCAAGACGCCTAACGAGATGATTCCATTCGACGAATCGCCCTTCTATGTGCAAACGGAAGCAAGTTCGTGGCAACCGGTCACCTTGGGAGGCATTACCTATCCGTTGCGTGCGGGTGTGAGTTCGTTCGGTGCCGGCGGCGCGAATCTCCACCTCATCGTAGAGGAGGCACCTCCGCGCCCGAAGGCATCGGCGGTGAAAGAACGGAACTGCGCGTTTCTAATTCCCCTATCTGCTCATACCGAGGAACAGCTTGGCGATGCCGTAGCAAGCTTGGAGTCATTTTTGGGCCGGTATCCCGATACTCTAATTGACGATATCGCCTTCACCCTGCGGGAGGGACGCCAAGCTATGAAGTGTCGGCTGGCCGTCCTGGCTGAAAACGCCGCTGTCCTGCGGTTCAAATTGGCCACCCATCTCGAAAAGAGGGAAGCGTCACTGCCAGGCCTATTTGTCGGCAATGCCCGCCGAACCAAATCGAAGAATCTTCCGCTAAACGGAACGGAATCTGAACCACTCGCTGGGGATTGGGCTGACCGGGACCAGCTCGACGCGGTCGCAGAAGCATGGGTCTGTGGTCGACTCGATAGCCTTGGCACTTTGTCGGATCGTTTTCCAGGCCGTAGAATCAGTCTTCCTACCTATCCATTTGCCGAGGTTTCTCACTGGATCAAGCCAACCGATTCCAGTGAGCGCAACCCTGAGCGATCCACCGCCAAAGCACTGCATCCCCTCTTGGACCGCAATGTGTCTGATTTGGACTCAGTTCGCTTTCAAAAGGACATCGCTCCTCAACAGTATGTGTTCCGCGATCACATTGTCGCAGGATCCCCAACCTTGCCAGGCGTAGGCTATATCGAAATGGCGGTTGCTGCCTATCGGGAGGCTCACGGGGGCGCTCCCGCCCAAATCCGGAATCTCGTATGGGCGACGCCGATCAATTCCCAAAGCCATTCTAAGATCGATGTAGAATTGTCACGCAAAGGGGACGCGACGCTTTGCGAGATCGTAACTCGAACAAATGGTAACCTGACCTTGCATGCTCAGTGCAAGCTAAGCGGCATCGCAACGCCTGGGAAAGAGGTTCCCCGGCTCGATCTCAGCTCGTTCAAAGCGCGATTTTCGCAGTACACGAGCAAGGAAAAATGCTACACCATGCTATCGAAATTGAAATTTGGATACGGGCATTGTCTTCAGGCGATCGACGGTGTGGAGCACGATGATCGGGAAGGGCTTACCCACTTGAAACTGCCAGAAATACTCCGAGCGGACTTTGACCGCTACCACCTTCATCCCTCACTGATGGATGGCGCGGTGCAGTCCATCATATCCGTCGTACAAAACGAAAGCCCGGCTGCGGTCGGCTATGTGCCATACGTGCCGTTTGTTGCCACCGAAATTGACATCTATCACCCGTTAACGATGGATTGTTTCGCTTATCTACGCCTGAGGAAAGGGGAGCGGGAGCGTGACAGTATCAAAAAGGTCGATGTCACCATGGTCGACGAAACGGGACGTGTGCTGGTCGATATTCGCGAGTTTGTACTCAAAGCCTTCACCTTTGAGGAGATCGAAGCCGCCGTTCAAGGAAAGCCTTTACCGGCGGCCGCCAACGCGGCCCCGAGCGCGCCTGTCAAGGGCATGGATCAACCGTCCGTGGAGGAAATCTATCTCACCCCGGTTTGGAGCTAGTCGTTATGCGTTACCTAATATTCGTTAGAGACCCCGAGCAAGCGAGCTTATTAAAGGGGAAGTTTGATAGTAACGATCAGGTCGTCGCCATCGTGCCTGGCGACTGCTTTGCCCTGCGCGAAGAGGGTCTCTATACTGTGGAACCAGGTGAGGCGAGTGACTTCGAGCGGTTTCTTGAGGCACTCCCTGCGCTTCCTGATCGCGTCCTCTACGCCTGGCCTTGGGGAGTGCAAGGCGAACTCGGTCACAGTGTTCTAGCCAGAGAGCTTTCGCTTGGGGTTGAAGGGGCTTTTCTGCTTACGAAGGCGCTGCTGAACAGAAATCCAAAGTCGGGGACACTCCTCCTATTCGCCCACTCCAACGACTCGGAAGAATCAGCGCCGCTGCACGAAGCGTTCAGTGCTTTCGCCAAGTCTATTGCTCACGAAAGCCGCAAGGTGGTGTGGAAACAAGTCGAGTTCTCCGGATACAACGGCGCCAGCGTCGCCGACTTGTTTCCGCAACTGAAGACGGAATTCAATCACGGTGCCGAAGAGTCCCAGGTCCGCTATCGTGGTGGGGTTCGTCAGACCTGCGTATTCAAGAAGCTCGATGCGCTGAACGGCCAACAACAGATATCGCCCAACAAGATTAGAGGGGTCTATTTGATTAGCGGGGGAGCGGGCGGATTAGGGGAACGAGTCGCTCGGCACATCGCCAAACGATACGGTCCTAAACTCGCTCTCGTCGGTCGACGTCCTTTGGACGAACGGATTTCCAGTCTCCTAGAAGAGCTGGAGAATCTCGGCTCAAAATGCCTATACTCCGCTGCGGATGTTAGTGACGGAGACGAAGTGCGCAGGCTGGTTGAGCAAACACGCGACACTCTCGGACCGATCAATGGGATCGTCCACGCGGCGGGCCTTTGTCGAGATTCCTTGGTCACCAACAAAACGTTATCCAGCTTTCGAGAAGTGCTGCGTCCCAAAGTGTACGGGGCATATCATCTCGATTCCGCCACGAGGGACGAGCCCCTAGATCTTGTCGTGTACTTCTCCTCAATCTCGGCGCTGTTAGGCAATATGGGGCAAACCGACTATAGCTTCGCAAATGCGTTCCTTGATCACTTCGCTCAGCAAAGGGAGCGGTTACGTGAGCGAGGCTTGCGCCAGGGCGCCGCCCTATCGATCAATTGGCCAATGTGGCAAAACGGCGGGATGCAAATTGACGAACAAGTTCAGCAGTTTTCAGAGCGAGCACTCGGTCTTCCCGCACTGTCCGACGAACAAGGTCTTGAATTGTTCGATCGCTGCCTTGGTATGGGAGTTCCCCAAGTGTTTGCCGCTCACGGCGAGCAGACCAAGCTGGACAAGTGGTTCGGCTTGGGCTCGGCTGATCGGTCTATGCCGCCTTCTGGACGGGCTCAGGTGGAAACTGCGTCGACCTCCGAATCCTCGGCCGATAACCAGCAAATTCTTGAAGCGCTACAACGCGATTTGGTGGCTGGCGTTGTCGAGATTTTGGAGGTCGATCCGAAGGATGCCGAAGTAGACACGGATCTGAATCGATTTGGCTTCGATTCGCTCACTTTTACTACTTTCGGAAACCGAATCGCAGAGGAACTGCTGATCGAGCTGACGCCAGTAGTTTTCTTCGAATACGAAACCATCCGAGAGTTATCAGAGTATATGTTCAGCGAATACCGGAATGAGATCGTGGGGTGGTATACAAAGCGGTATCCGGAAGAGAACGACAATCCTGCTAAGCCCGAACCTGCTGTTCCGCAAAGGGCAGTGGTCGCTACAGCGGAAGAACCCGTTGCTCCGGCGAACGGGAAGATTGGCGTTGGTTCGCTTCCGGTCACAACCGAAGAGAGGGTTAAGCCCGGCAATGCGACTGCGGACCCTAAGGAGCCAATCGCTATCATCGGTTTGGACGGATGCCTTCCCCAATCGAGCGATCTAGACCAGTTTTGGGAGCATTTGTGCAATTCCGAGAATCTCATAACCGAAGTTCCACATGAGCGCTGGGACTGGAAATCCGTATGGGGAGACCCCTTCCAAGAAAGGAATAAGACACGAATTAAATGGGGGGGGTTTATCCCTGATGTCGACAGGTTCGACGCACCATTCTTCGGCATCTCAAGGCGTGAAGCGGAGCTCATGGATCCCCAGCACCGAATTTTTCTGCAAATCGTATGGCGTTGTATCGAGAACGCCGGGTACCGGGCATCGAGCCTTGCAAGCCAAGAGAAAGTGGGTTTGTTCTGCGGTTCAGCCAGCATCGACTACCATGACATCATGTTGGAGGGCGATGTTGATATCGACGTCTTCGCGGTAACAGGGAGCATGTTTTCGGTCTTGGTAAACCGGATATCCTACCTGCTTGACTTCCGCGGCCCAAGTGAACCGGTCGAAACCGCCTGTTCCAGTTCACTCGTTGCGGTACACCGGGCCATCAATTCGATTCGCTCGGGTGAATGCGACGTTGCCATTGCCGGTGGAATCCATTTGATTCTGGGGCCGAGCGTGCATGTCGGACTCGATAAGGGCGGCTTCCTCAGTCAAAACGGTCGCTGTGCGACGTTCGATAAGGACGCCGACGGCTACGTTCGAGGCGAGGGTACTGTGGCATTCTTGCTTAAACCGCTCAGCAAGGCCGAAGCAGACGGCGACCATATATATGCCATCATTCGAGGTTCCGCGGTGAATCACGGGGGACGGGTCAACACTCTTACGACTCCCAATCCCAATGCTCAGACCGAGGTTGTGTTCGAAGCTTGGAAGCAGGCAGGCGTCGATCCGAGAACGATCAGTTGTATCGAAGCCCATGGCACGGGCACATCTCTTGGCGATCCGATAGAAACCAAGGCTCTTCGACGGGCCTTCGACGAACTTTATGCGCATTACGGGATAGACGACGCGACGAGAACTCCACACTGTGGGCTGGGTTCGGTCAAATCTAATATCGGTCACCTTGAATTCGTCGCAGGCGCCAGCGGGGTTGCCAAAATAGTAAAAGCCTTCGAGCACGGGACATTGCCGGAAAGCATTCATTTCAACGAACTCAATCCCTACATAAATCTAGATAAGAGTCCCTTTTACATTATCGACAATTGCCGACCTTGGCTTCCGCTCCAGGAGTCCGACGGCCGCCTTGCACCAAGGCGTGCCGGTGTCAGCTCTTTCGGTTTCGGTGGCGTCAATTGCCATGTGGCTCTCGAGGAGTATCGAAAACCGACGAGTCAGCACGAACACGAAGTCATCACGAGTTCGCAGGCGAGCGGTATGCAGGTTGTGGCGCTTTCTGCCAAAAGTGCGGAAGCGCTGGAAAGGATAGGGCGGTCGCTCTTGAACTGCTTGCGCCAAACGCCGGCACCCGCCCTCAACGACGTGGCCTTTACCCTCGCGGCGGGTCGTGAGCAGATGTCGGAGCGTCTCCTCATTATGGCAAATCACACGGATGAGTTATGCGCCAGCCTGCAAGATTTTCTGGTCAATCGGCCAAATCCTACAAATTACCGAGGCAGCAAGCAATCCGGAGCGGAACGTCTCTCTTTCCTGAAATCACGAAGTGAAGCCTTGCGTCACGCGAGATCACTAATTGAGGAAGATGTGATAGAGCGCATGGCGACGGCCTGGGTTGACGGTCTGGATCTCGAATGGTCGGAAACTCGCTATGTACAAGGTCGGCGAATCCCGCTGCCGATGTATCCGTTCGATAAAATTCGCTATTGGATCGAGAAACAGGGTGCCACCGATTCGCCACCACTAGCCGATAAACCAGATCTCAACCACGAGATTTTGGAGATGCTAGGCGAAGGGCTACTCACGGAAACGGAAGCCAGTGAGCTCTTGACTGAGGTCTCCGCAGGCCACGCTGAACTCACGCACTGAAGGGGATCTGACAATGATAGAACGTCAAGACACGATACTCATCATCGGCGGCGGCGCAGCTGGCATCGCCGTCGGCAAAGCCTTTACCCAACGCTCCATCGCCTTCGACATCGTTGAACGCGAAGATGACTTTGCCGGCAACTGGTATTACGGAAGCGGCGCCTCGCGCGTTTACCGGTCCACCCATCTTATCAGTTCCAAAACCAATACCCAGTTCAGCGACTTTCCCATGCCAGCCGAGTATCCGGAGTACCCGAGTCACGTCCAGTTTCTACAATACCTGCGTTCCGCCGCAAAAGCCTTCGAACTCTACGATCACACAACGTTTGGTGTGTTAGTGACTAAACTAGAACCGGATGGGGATGGGTGGAGCGCCGAGCTTTCGAATGGAGAGCAGCGTTGGTACGCTGATGTGGTGGTTGCGAACGGGGTTCTGCGCAAGCCCTATATTCCGGAAATACCCGGTGAGTTTTCAGGCGAAATTATCCATTCCAGCGACTATTCCGAGCCCGAAGTCTTTAATGGTAAGACCGTATTGATTGTTGGCGCTGGCAACTCGGGATGCGACATTGCTGTAGACGGTGCTCACCATGCCAAGAGGACCTTCCATTCCACACGGCGCGGCTATCACTACATGCCAAAGTTCATCAGTGGTAAACCTACTCAGGAATGGCTGATGGAAATCGTGTCCGATTTCGACTCCCCCGAAGCCTATTGGAAACACGTGAAATCAACTTTCAAGATGGCAGGACACGATGGGGAGGACTTCGGACTGCCTACTCCCGACCATGAAATGCATCAAGCCCATCCGATCATGAATTCCAACGTGCTCTACCACATTGGGCACGGTGATATTCTCCCAAAACCTGATGTCGTTCGATTCGACGGGAATGAAGTCGTTTTCAAGGATGACAGCCGGGCGCAGATCGACTTGGTCGTTCTAGCGACGGGCTACCAACCAAGTCTCCTCTTCCTCGATCCGTCTGTTATCGACTGGGAATCGGGGTTGCATCGGTTCTTTCTCAACGCGATACCGCTCAAATACGACAACATAATGTTCGTTGGCTATTTCAACATCCCATCGGGCTTCGGTAACATCGCCAATACTTGCTCGCGACTGGTCGCCAATTACTTTCTCGGCAAGCGAAAGCAGAGCACCGCTTGGAAAACGATCAATCGGCTCAAGCGCAAGCGTGACCAGATCGACATCGGACAGAGTCAATTCGTCTCCACGCGCCGTCACGCCTACGAACTCGATCTGTGGAAGTACGTCAAGACGGTCAATTTCATGAACGAGCGCCTCGAAGCGGAGAACCAGGATTAGACCGATATTGAAAACAAAAACCACCATGTCCTCAATATTAGCGAATGACCTAGACAAAGCATCAGTCCTGAAGCGCATCCGCAGCGGTGAGCTAGCCCCCCAGGACGCACTCGAAATGCTCCGCGGCACTCAAGAATGTCGCCAAAATCCCACTCCTTCCGATGGGCCTTGGGAGGAACGTTTTCTCAAGGATCTCGCCGGCGTAGTTGCCCAATTGTTACGCATTGATGGTAGCGAAATCGATCTTGATCTGCCTGTCACCGATATGGGCCTCGACTCGCTATCGGCGACAGAAATGAACAACCACATGCGAGCTCGTTTCGGTCTGTCGCTCCAGGCAACCGCCTTTTTTGAGTGTCACACCATTAGAGACTTTCATGAATACATCCTTAGAGTTTTCGGAGAGCAGTTGCGTTCTCACTACGGCGAGAAAAGCGATGCTCCTGTGGCAACTGAAGCCTCTCAAGAAAAGCAGAAACCCGAGACCAAGCCAGTTGCGCGCAGGAATGCGCCGGCTGACCCTATACTGCAAAACTTGCGTCAACTGTGGAGCGAGGCCCGAGAAGAAACCCTCGCTGAAGAGCCCGGGACTGATAGGGCGCGGCATTTCACTCGATTGCTCATCGAATCGGCGAACAGGCGAAAAATCGAGGTATGCTACGCTGGAAAGGGTAGGCCTATTCTTTTGCTAGGTGGCCTAATGAATCCCGAAGGAATTTGGAAATACCAAGTGGAAGCCTTGGCTGATGACTACCGCCTCATCGCGTTCAACAAACCTGGCTGCGGACGCAGCGAGGTAGAGATACGTTGTCTAAACTTGGATAGTATCGTCGAGAGCATATGCTTCGCGCTCGACACCCTCAACATCACTGAGCCTTTGGATGTCGTCGGCTTTTCTTTTGGCGGGATGCTCGCTCAGAAACTAGCGATTGAGCACCCGCACCACGTAGCTGGGCTCGCGCTGATCAACACGACAGGGCGAGTTCGCTCGCGCCCCAACGATGCGATGATATTGAAGGACGAGGTGGTCCGCTGTCCGGAAATTATTTCGATAAATGGCGAAATCGATTTCGCCTTAGCCGCCCATTATCGGGAGACAACCAGCAAGTTCGACATGCAGAGCGATCTCCACCGGTTGACGGCCTCTACTTTGGTCATCGCCACACGCGGAGATCAGTACATCCCGTGCGAACAAGCACAAGAGCTTGCCGACGCTTTGCCTGATGCCCGCTACGTAGAAGTCTCCGGTGACGCAGGGCATTTCTCGCTACTCACCCACGCCACAGAAATCAATCGACATCTCTCGGGATTTCTCTCGAGAGATGCTGTCGGACAGGCGTGCTGAGCGGCCTCTAGCCATGTTGAAATGACAACCGCAACTCTCCAGAAACCCGTGATTCCGTTTGTCAATGCTGAAGGGCCGACTCCTTATGCTTTCAGTCATCATCAGCAACGAACACTGCGAGCCGTTGTCGACACGCTGATTCCCTCAATTGAAACCTTTCGCGAGGATTCCGAAAGCGGTTCATTCTGGCGACGAAAGGCTACGGATTTGGAAGTGGACCGCAATATCATAGAAACGCTTGCGGTGTTACCATCGCGGGTTCAATTAGAATTCTCGCTCTTACTGAGCACACTCGCATCTCCCTTGGCGGGCATTCTGGCTGGGACTTGGCCATGCAGTTTCGGCTCGCTATCCGCCACAAGGCGTGAGGCCCTACTTTTGGGTTGGTCCACTAGCCGATTTCCGCAGCTGCGGGCGGCCTTTGCAGCACTCAAACGCATGACGGTTTTTGCCTACTACGGCAACAGCCAACAGGGGACCAATCCGAATTGGAAAGTGATCGGATACCCGGGCCCGCCCGCCTCAGTAGCTTACGAGTCGCCCGCACGGCGGTACAACGATATTCCGTCGCATCTGCCCGGAGCCCGTGGAGACGTCATTGACTGTGAAACCCTCGTCATTGGCAGTGGCGCTGGCGGAGGCGTCGTGGCGGGGACATTAGCCGAACACGGGCAGGACGTTATCGTGATCGAAAAAGGCCCCTACGTCAGGCTCTCCGAGCGAAGCAATCTTGAGTATGAAATGGTTTCCAAATTGTACGAAAACCGCGAGCAACAGACGAATACTGACCATTCCGTTTCGCTTTTCGCTGGCAGCTCTCTCGGAGGGGGCACGACCATTAATTGGTCGGTTTGCTGGCGACCTCACGAGGCGCTTTTGAGAGAGTGGGCCTCTGATCATGGGCTGCCCCACCTCATGAGTAAAGACTTCGAAAGATGCGTGGAGTCGGTTTGTAGACACTTGGGCGTTCGCCCTGCAGCCAAGCATAACTTTCAGAATAATGCCTTGCTGCGAGGATCCGAACAGCTCAAATATCCCTCTGGGCCTCTTTCGCAAAATGTGAGTGGCTGCGAGGTTCACAAGCACGATCATTGTGGCTTCTGCCTTTTCGCCTGTCGCTACGGTAACAAGCAAGGCACGGTGGAAACCTTTCTTCAGAAGGCCCGAAAAAACGGCGCCCGAATACTGGTCAATGTCGAAGCCCGGAGACTTCACCGAAGCGCCGGGGAAGTCTCCCACGTCGAGGCCCTCGCCAAAGACCCCTCCGGGGGACTTCGTCCGATCACCATTAGGGCAAAGCGGTTCGTGCTAGCCGGGGGCTCCCTGAACACTCCCGCTTTGCTGTTATCCAGTGGATTCTCCCACCCTCAGCTAGGGCGCAATCTGCATCTACATCCGGCGACATTAGTTCTGGGACGCTACGCAGCCCCTGTAGAATCGTGGCGCGGGGGCATGATGACCAGCTATAGCGTGGGGGCTGACAGCAACGACGGACTCGATTCCCGCTACAAGATCGAGCCAACCCCGCTCCACTGCGGATTGCTGGCCAGCGCCCTGCCGTGGCTTGGAGGAGAAAGCCACAAGCGTGCTATGTTAGAAGCAGATCGCTATGCCGGTTTCGCGGTAATAACCCGCGATCGTCAATGCGGTCGCGTTAGCGTCGATCGCAACGGGCGTCCCCGAGTTTGCTACCAACTCGGCGCCCAGGATCGTAGCGATGCAATCCGAGGGATGGCATCTGCAGCGGCCATCCACACCGCCGCCGGAGCCGAGCGAGTGCTGTTGGCGCACCACAGCGGACTGACGTTCGACACCCGGGAATGCGATTGGGAGGCTCGGCACTTTTTAAAACCAATCTCCGAACTCGCCTGGACGCCCAACTCGTTTTCGTTGTTCAGCTCCCACCAAATGAGCAGTTGTCGGATGGGGGGCGACGCTGCGAAAAGTCCCGTTGGACCCGATGGACGTCTCTTAGGCGTGAAGAACCTATACCTAGCCGACGGTAGCGTCCTGCCTTCAGCTAGCGGAATTAATCCCATGATCACCATCCAATCTCTCGCCCGTTACACTGCGATGGGAATTGCGACGACATAGAACGTAATCAATTCGCCCAACCTTTGTTTCAGTACTATGATTTTGACCTTGTTCGCCCAATGCTTTCTCGCGTTTTTCGCGCTAGTATTCTTCTCTGTCGCTATCGCCTGGCGTACCTACGCCACCGCCAAACGCACTGGTGTGAACGCGTTCACCCACTACAGCCGCGATGGCATCCTCCGATATCTAGCCTGGGGCTTCAGAGTGATCCCTCTCCTCCTCCTGGCCATATACATCGACTACGTAGTAGGACTCGATCGAATAAGCTCCTTTGCCCGATTTCCCTTCTTTGAAAATCCGATCGCTCAGGTGTCTGGAATGCTGATTCTGTCAGCCAGTCTATCCACCATCATCATCGCCCAGGCCCAGATGGGGGAGTATTGGAGGATTGGATTCGATAAGAAAAGCAAGACGAGTCTCGTGGATTGGGGACTGTTTCGTTTCTCTCGAAATCCGATATTCTTGGCCGTTCGCTTCAGTATTCTCGGGATTTTTCTCATCATGCCATGCGGTCTCTCGCTGTTCACTCTGATTCTGGGAGATCTCGTCATGCAACTGCAGGTCCGCATGGAGGAGAAGTACCTCGTATCCGCGGTTGGGGATGAATATGTTGATTACTGCCAAAGGGTTCGTCGATGGGTTTAGCCTACCTTTTTCCTGGGCAAGGATCCCAGGCAGTCGGCATGGGCAAGGACCTCTTTGCTCGGTTCCCCGAACTCATCGGGCAAGTGAATGGCGTTCTCGGCTACTCTGTGGACGAGCTCTGCTTGAGGGACCCCCACAAGCAGCTGCGACAGACCCAATTCACGCAACCGGCCCTCTATGTCGTGGGCGCGTTAGGCTATCTCGCCCGGCAGGAGGATGGGACTGAGCGGCCTGACTACCTCGCTGGCCATAGCCTCGGCGAATACGTCGCGCTGTTCGCAGCCGGTTGCTTCGATTTTGAGACCGGACTTGCTCTGGTTAATGCGAGGGCAAGGGTGATGAGCGAAATGTCCGAGGGTTCAATGGTGGCGATTACGCAGCTGGAAGCTCCCGTTATCGAGAGCTTGCTGCAAGAATCGTCGGCGGACGGCATCGATATCGCCAACTATAACACTCCTACGCAGACCGTGCTTTCAGGAGATCGGCAACAGCTGCTAAATCTGAGTGAACTTGTATCGAAGAACGGAGGACGCCTGCATCCATTGAATGTCAGCGGAGCGTTCCACTCTCGTTACATGCGCGGCCCGCAACAGCAATTCGAGCAGTTTGCGCAAACGGTAACCTTTCGTGCGCCACAAATTCCAGTGGTTGCCAACCTGTCTGCAGTGCCTTACCCGAACCATAACGACGAGATACGAAGACTTCTGACCGACCAAATCGCTAGTCCCGTTCGGTGGGGCGATTCGATCGAGTATTTGCGTCGCTCAGGCGTCGACCGATTCATCGAATTGGGCTCAGGAAAAGTCCTGACCCGTCTCAACGAGCAGATCCTGGCTCGGCCTGCCCGCCCCGATTCAGGGGCTCCACCACGGCATTCGAGCCGCCTTGCCAGCCCTTCGAAGAAAAACCCTACAACGATCCTCCTTTGTCCCGACCTACAGACGGAATCAAGCCAAGCAGCAGAAAAGCGATACCATCAAGATTCTACCTTTCGCAAAACCTTTGATCAATGCGAGGACATTGTCCAGAGCCTCTACGGCGAATCCATCAAGAACATTCTATCTAACGGCAGCGGACACACCCATGCGTCGTCACCGGTCCTTCACGTTCATTTGCTTCACTTCGCGAGCAGGATTTCAGACTTGTCCGTCATTCGGACTGAAGAGATTGAGGTTTGCAGTTATATTGGCTGGGGGCTTGGGGAATATGTCGCACTCTGCGGTGCCAAGGCGATCACACTGTCCGATGCCTTTGAAATCGTCGGCAAGCAAGCACAGTATCTTGAAGAGCATACCCAAGCGAGTGGGATGTTGGCGATCTACGCAAATGTCAACCTTTTCCATGGCTTTAACAAGCTGTTTTCCGGGGCCCGCTTAGCCGGTATCGCCGCCACCGATCAATTCGTTATCGCTGGGGCCGATGACAGGCTTTTCGAGATTGCACAAGCGCTTGAAGAAAAAAATATCTACAGTGGTCGATTACCCGTTAACCGGGCGTCGTGTTCGGACTTCGTCGAGCCTGTCCGAGACCACGTCAATCAGATTGGAGAGGGTCTGAATGTGCAAAAGCCTATCGTTCCGGTCTATTCGTGCGCGCTCGGCAAGTCCATGGACACAATCGAACCCCAGTACCTGTGGCACGTCTGTCGCTCGCGCTACCATGTACCTAAAACGATTGCGCTGGCCCGCGAAGCTTTTCCCGAGGCTGCGATCAGCAGAATCACGCAGCTTGACCCTATTGTCGAAGAAAGTGAAGGGCCTAGCCCATTTCGTCATTGATCGCGGAGGCGAATGCGATATGGCGAAACGAGAGTAAACATTGTTAGAAATCTTACATCGGTAGCAGTTGAGTGAAAAATCTGACTGACAGCGTTTGGAGAACAGTCAGAGCCGAGGCTTGTGTAGCCCCGGGGAAATGAAGGCGCGAATCGTAGATTGTGTGAACCCGAGGTTGAGTTATCGAACCCGAATACAAGCAGTTTGGATGGAGCGCTGAAGGACCGGATGGCAGCTACATCACAAGTGTGCGACGCTACGGTTGCTACATTAATGGCTGGCCAAGGTCTTTCCAAATCGTTTTCGCGTCGAACACCCATCGGTCATTAAGTCGCTGAAAACTTAATTGAAATCCAGCTGGCGAGTCCGAAGGGCATCAGCGTCCCAAGATTCTTTATTCAAAACCAAGGCAACAAGAATTCTATGCTCAGAAAGGAATTAGCGATGAATACTCAAATCACGCCAAGCACTTGCGAAGAGGAAATCAAGCAGATAGTTGATGATCAACGCCAATATTTCCGAAGTAATGCCACTCTACCTGTCGAGTTTCGGCTCGCGCAGTTGGAGAAACTTCGAAAGCTGATTCATCGCCATGAGAACGACCTCTATACAGCCATCTATGAAGACTTCGGCAAGTCGAAGCACCATACTCAACTTACGGAGACCTTTCCGCTCTTCGAGGAAATAAAGAACGCTATCAAGAACGCCAGGAAATGGGTCAAGCCAAAGAGGGTTGGCACCAATCTGCTTAATCTTCCTGGCAAAAGCCTCATTGTGCCCGAACCACTCGGAGTCACCTTAGTGATCGGTGCCTGGAACTTCCCTTACAATCTTTCACTGACTCCCGTTGTCGGATCGATGGTCGCGGGCAATACGACGGTTTTGAAACCAAGTGAGCTTCCTGCCGCCACTAGCCAGGTGATTGCGAAGCTGATCAACGAGAACTTCGATCCGTACTATTTAAGGGTGGTTGAAGGCGGTATTCCCGAAACAACTGCCCTACTGAGCCAACGGTGGGACAAGGTATTCTTCACTGGGAGTCCCAAGGTTGGACGAGTTGTAAACGAAGCCGTAGCCCCTCACCTTACGAATGTCACGCTGGAATTGGGAGGGAAGAATCCTGCCATCTTTGCTAAAGATGCCGCCGTGGACGTAGGAGTCAAACGACTGATATGGGCGAAGTTCGTCAACTCCGGACAACTCTGTCTCGCTCCCGACTACGTCTTAGTGCCCAAGAGTATCAAGGACAGGGTCTTGGAGCGGATGGTGTACGAAATTGAGAAGCATCAGTATTCGGTGGAAAACGGGAATTTCGTGCGCATCATAAACAACCAGAGTTTGGAACGAGTGTCAGCATTGATCGACTCTGAGAAAGTTTACTACGGTGGCAAGACCAACCGAGAGGAGCGCGTCGTCGAGCCTACAATATTGCACAACGTGTCGCCGGAAGATGGTGTCATGCAAGACGAGATTTTTGGTCCTGTCCTGGCGGTATTGGAGTATGAAGAAATCGACGAGGCTTTCGAAATTGTGAGGAGCCTCGAGAAACCGCTCGCAGGATACCTTTTCACAAATAATAAGACTGTTAAAGAGCGTTTTCTAAGAGAAATCCCGTTCGGTAGCGGTGCCATTAACGACGCTTTGATGCAGTTCACCAACTCCAATCTTCCTTTTGGTGGAGTCGGTAACAGTGGCGTGGGGCGCTACCATGGAGAGTTTAGCTTCGAGTGCTTCTCTCACTTCAAAGCGGTGTTAGAAAGGTCCAACATGATTGAGCTTGATCTAAAGTACTACGGCCATTCCGACAGGCAAATGAACATGATAAAGAGGTTGTGGTTATTGCCTGCCGACTCGTAATATAAACCTACAAACCAGCCATGCTGTTTCTCAAAGCTTTGTGTCGCCTTGAGGGCGAGTATTCGCCGAAAATCGTCAGGTAGGCATTGAGAATCAGCATCGATTCTGCAATCAAAGAACTCTGCTATTTTAGAAGTTCGAAATACTCGTCTCTTGAGATTCCAGCTGTCTTCAGATTGCTGCGTATAACGAAGACGGGAACTTCTTCGTAGGTTGGAATTACTCGTAGTGTAGAAAAACTCTGATCGTGCGGATTTGCATGGTGCTGAAGGAGTTCTGACTCGAGATGATTTGAGAATTGTGATGGCTGAGGGCGCGCGGTCCGGTTGTAATCGTCTGATGAACCCGATGAGATTCATCCTTTTGTGCCTGGCCGGTTGGGTAAACCGAGAACAGCAGGCAGTGATCGAGTATTTGTTGGAGGAGATTCGAGTCCTCAAGGAAATTCACGGAAAGAAGCCTCGTTTCAGCGATGCCCAGCGTCGACGCCTCGCAGCGAAGGCAAAAAAGATTCGGTATGGGAAACTCAAGGAGATCGCAAATATAGCGACACCTCAGACTCTGCTCCGTTGGTTTCGCACGCTTGTGGCGAAGAAATATGATTCGAGTGGAATTCGAAGGGTGGGGCGCCCGTCGACGAGAAAGGAGATTGTCGACCTCGTATTGAAAATGGCGAAGGAGAACGGAGGGTGGGGCTACACCCGAATTCGGGACGCGCTCAGCAACTTAGGATTTGAGATATGCCGAGATACGGTTGCCAACATCTTGAAAGACAATGGAATCGAACCTGCCCCTGAGCGTGGATCTCACACGAAGTGGTCCGATTTCTTGGAGCAACATTGGGAGGTGATGGCAGCAACAGATCTGTTGACTGTCGAAGTATGGACTTTGAAAGGAATCGTTCGATATCATGTTCTTTTCTTCATGCGGCTGAAGACGCGTGAAGTGCATATCGCTGGAGTTTCTGCCAGTTGTGATGGACTGTGGATGGAGCAAATTGCCCGAAATTTAACGGACGCAATGGATGGGTTTCTAGTTGGGTTTGAGTATTTGATCCATGATCGAGATCCATTGTTCACAGCAGACTTTCTAGAGATTCTGAAAGATGCTGGAGTGAACTCGGTTCGCTTACCGAGACGCTCGCCAAATCTGAATGCGTTTTGCGAAAGATTTGTAAGGTCAATAAAAAGTGAGTGCCTGGATCAGATGATCTTCTTTAGTGAGCGATCACTTAGGTATGCAATTGCGGAGTTTCTAGAACATTATCATGGCGAACGAAACCATCAGGGACTCGAGAGTCAGATCATTCGCCCGGAATTCGAGGAGAACAGCGGCACGGGGGAGATAAGAAGTCTCCGGCGTCTAGAAGGAACGCTGAACTACTATCATCGTCAAGCGGGATGAGAAAAATAACCGTCGAAGTGCTACGATCGGAATTTTTCTACACAACGGGATCCACTCCAAACGAAAATGAAGGGAAAGCTGATTCAGCCAGGGAGGGGAAGATAGTGAGTATTCCAGTTCTAGGTGGCCTGCATCATCGATACGAGCGACAGGCTGTAGAGTTTTGAGAAAGTAAGTGGTCTCAAGAAGAATTCCGATAGGAGCAAAGTGACTTGAGATTTAACTGACGGTGTTGGCGTGGATCCAAACTGACAAAGGAAAAGCTCCATTCAGGCTGAGATTAGATTTTTCACCAGGACATGCTGAAGGCTTGGTTTAGTTTGAGGCATCATTCGATGATTGAAGACCAATGTTGGGAGGAATTGAAGGATGCCGAGAATGAGTAGACTTGTTGCTGAAATTAGTCGTCCTAACCAGTCGATCTAGTGTTTGGAGACCACGTCGTGAATGCTGAACAGGTAACGATGTTGAGGCTGCCGTCGTTTGAGTTGCATGGTTCTTTACGGCGTCTGCAGCTGACCTGGTTCTGGTGGAGAGCTGCGTGAGCCGACCTTGTCGAGGAAGTCGCGGGCAGCTTCACGAACTGTCGGGTTTTTGTCGGTTATTGAATTCCTGACGACCGGTGCAATTGATTTGGCTGCGCTCCACTTCACTCGTTCCTGTAAGGCCTCGAGGCTAGCGCGTCTCACTCGGACATCCGGGTGTGAGAGGTTGGTTGCCATCGTATAGATGTCGCCATCATGAACGCCGAAGGCGAAGCGGTAGATTCTCTTCGTGCTTCCGAATGCTAGAGTGCTGCTTGTATACTCGCCGTCACCGGTGATCTTTGCCAGAACGAAGGCGGCGTGTGCTCGCACGAGCCGATTCGAGTGCCCACAAGCGCTGATCAGCGCGGGAATCGAATTGGTTCCGATGGCGCATAGGGCTCGACCGGCTACCGATAGCTGTTCGGGTTGCTGTAGTAGCTCGGAGATTGCCGGAATGGCGGGACTTGCTTCAGACCGAAGAATAAAGAATGCGCGAATTGCTCCTTCCCGTCTTTCGAGATCTGGTGCCAGTTTAGGCGCATTGTCTCCCAGTTTGTCTAGGAAATCGATCACTAGCGTCTTGGCCCAATGGTCTTTTGCCTGCAACTCTCGTATTAGAAACGGAATAGAATCAGCCCCGATTTCTAGGAACGCCGCCTGCAGTTCCGGAGTAACACTAGCCGTTGGATTTTGTAGTTCCGCCATCCACTCGGAGAGCGACTTTCCACTAGAACTCGGCTCTGTCGAGAGAGCGTAATGAAGGAGGCTCAACGTTACTGTGAGACTCGTGATCGCCAGCAAGCCGCGCCGGAGAGGAACTCCCTTTGGGAGCCGCTTGTTTCTCTCACTTTCGTAGGATGTTCCCATGTCGATACGATTGCCTCTTTA
>WLWI01000979.1_pt1 | contig 25057 bp, 16 predicted proteins | sample 6701501 | NCBI WGS metagenome assembly WLWI01 (sample SAMN12718690, study PRJNA515312) | sponge metagenome | isolation source: marine sponge | host: Mycale hentscheli | place: New Zealand: South Island, Marlborough, Capsize Point | collected 2014-11-01 | reverse complement strand
TTTTTGCATTTACAGAGTTGTCGGCGTCCAGATATTGAGCTCTCCAAGTTTTATCGTCGTAGCTTAAGTTGTTCCCACTATAATAGACCTAACCGTTCCCTTCCGTCGGCTTGAAACAATACATTTTTAAGAAATCAATCGATCTTTTCTAGATATTTACGCATGCCACGTTGTGCCCGGTTTTCCTGTAGACGGTCACATTTATACATAGGTGTATATATTTTCATTGAAGCAACCTTTTTATTTTATAACGATGTATTTTTTTAATTAAAAGCTAGTTTACAGTAGCTATTTGGATAGAGGCAGCTTGTAAGCCTTCAAGCCAGTTACTGTTGCTAAGGCTTAATAGTTGCCTATTGAAGATAGTGATAGTAGTATCAGTACTTATATGTTTACTGTATAGTGAATGAGTTGTTGCTTGTTTTTATGTGGAAGGACCCTAACCTAATGACCTTATCAACTAGTTATCTGGCCAATTAGGTTGCCAGGGTTGGTTGTCAAGGTGAGGTTGAACACATTACAGTGCCCGGCAAGCAAGTTTGTCTTGCACAATCGAGTGAGAACTTCGCTAATCACATGCGAGCAATCTGATTGGTCCGTTAAATAAATCTATTCAAGTAATTGATGCTCTGCGGCATTTAGAAATGGAGTAAACCAGATGCATGTTGCCTAAAGCTTACCACCACGAACTTTTAAAAGTTTTATTTATTATTACTATTATAATTTTTTTTTTTTACATATTAGCCATTGCTACGTTTTAAAACAATTAGATTCGAATTGTCGTGATGTATCGGTATCATTTAAGCATATTTGGCCTCAGGTAGTGTCCTCGCTACACTCAAGTGCCACAGCTTGAGGCCTTGGATTGCAGAAGATTCACGATATCCTAATCTAACTTATATATACAGTAGCTATGTATCTATCAATTGGTCTTCCCCCCTCTTCTTTTTATGAAAAATGTGATAGTGTTCTTTGTTCTTACCAGCAAGCTTGACCTCGTCTGGGTCAATTATTCATCTTCATTTTAGTTATCCATGTATATTGATCTGCTCTTGCAATTGTATAATTGTCCATGAATATTAACCTACCCTTACAAACTAGGGTTTCAAACATTAAAACTCTTAGTACTTGGGGGAAATGGAAATAACTATTTAGTACTTTTTAAGTCTTAATTGAACTCTATTTCTCATAGTTTAGCTTTTTCTGCCCACTTTGTTGGCTCTGCTTTGTGTAGAGTGTGTGCCACTAATACTGTAAGTCAAGCCTATCAGAACTATAGACATTGCTAACTTCTTGCAGCAGCTTTGCACTTTTGCTGAAGTGCTTCAGGGATTTTTCTGTTAGTGGTCAATAGAACCGAAGAAAATTTGCTAGACAACTCTATGAGAAGCTGAACCCAAGCTGGTATCTCTACTTTATACAAGGCCAGGCTTTATCACTCCAGACTTGTTCATGCCCAAGCTCTAGACAGAAAATAGTGAGAGAGGCGGGCACAGGTGATTCTTTGAATACTCTATGCCCAGATTTATAACACTTTACCAAGTTTAGTTTGTCTTGTTACTGCAAGTTTAGCAGTACAAGTTTAGGGAAAAAAATAAATAAAGGAAGCTTTAATATAAGTATTCAGTTCATCTTTCTTGAATGCTCAACATTATTGTGAGAAATGCCCGACTAGTGCCCATTATTGTGGTTGTTGACTTGACAATGTAAATTGTTACTCTACTACAAATGAAGTAGAAGAAGAAGAAGCTAAAGTGCCTCAAGCAGGACTGATTGGCTTGTGTGGAAAGAGAGAAGAAAATATGAAACAAGACTTGGAGTATAACTGGCAGGGAATGAAGCACCTTGTGCCCTCACATGGCTGCTAATTTAGGCAGTACCATGAGACATCTTCCAGTGTATCCACTCTGACCTCTACTCTCAAGTTCCGCTATGCAGTCTCCAACCTGACTACTCTACCAGTAGTTACTGGTGCAATGTCTGGCCAGATTCCAGTGCCACGCCCACCACCACCACCAAGATGTCCTACGCTATCTGGCGTACGTGTTCAGCAAATGTTCTCGTCAGTTGCCACCCAGTAAAGTAAAGTAATTTTATTTGATCAACAATTCCGTAAAGAAGTTTGAATATCGTGTTTTCACAGCTGCCACCACCTGGTTCCACTTCAGGTTGTTGGCAAAGAAGATCACTTTGTGGAAATTAGAAGGCAATGTCTTCTATTTCCTTTTCTATGAGATGTGTTTGTGTTTCCATCTGTTTCATTCCAGCTTCCATTCCCTCACATCCCATAGTTCAACAACTGTTGTATACTTCAGAAACTTCAACTTCATCACTACAATGTAATATACAGAGTCTATGTACCTCAACATTTTAATATATATGTATTAATTTACCAATGGTATCCGTATTATTCCATTTGCATAAAATGCAAAATGAAGCTGAGAGTGTGAGCTGTAATTGGGAGGAGGAGAAGAGGCAAATTCAACTACATTATGCAGTTCAGTTAATCTTTTTAACATCGTTGAACACTACTTAGATATCTTTACTATGTCACATGACTATTGACGAGGCAACATACTGTACATGTATATATATTATCAATAGTCACTGTACTGAGAGAGAAGTGGACCAGGTATCTTACAGAATGGTCCTGGTCTACTGTGCACATATTCCCCCAACAACCAAGAGCATGCAGGACTAGTTGGCTTGTGTGGACAGAGGAAAGAAAGTGAAACACTCACTGGCTTTAGGAAGACTTGGAGTTAAACTGGCAGTCAATGAAGCACCTTGTACCCTCACTGTGGTTGACCTACGTGGTCTTGACAGTGGCAAGGGGAGTTTTCAATCAAAATAACATTTAGGGTTACTTTACTTATGGTTTCTTCACACTTTAAAACTTTAAATGTGCTTGAGTCAGCACTGTGATTTGTATTGCCATGTTGGACATACTCATGTTCTGAAGTTTATTGTCGCTTATAACTGAAGTCCAAGTCAGTATATTATGTATAGAGTGGATGATGCTATGCATCTTTATGGGTAGGTTTGCAGTGAGTCCTTGTGGACTTGATCTCAAGTGACTTTAGAAACAGCCTAGCAGACAATGGGACTAACCTCTGTCTGCTGGAGAAGGTGTGGTCAGGGGTGTGGTTAACAATTTTTTAATGAACAATTCGTAACAATGAATTGAAGGGGCCTCAAAGAAGGTATTCTAATGAAAGTTGTACTCGAAGTTGTATTTGTGAAACTTCATGTTCAGTGCGCAGATGAAGTTGAAATATGTTCCTGTACAGTAGCTGGTTTAAATATTATAGTGCAATGACCAGTTATCCATGAACTAACTTGCAGTCAATCCTCAAAATATAAAAAATCGAACAACTTTTCTTTCCGTTTTGTTGTTATTGTTTTTGCTATGGGTTGATGGCATTCTCATTGCCATGGATACGAGGTTTTTTGTTTTTTCTGCTTAAAATTTTCAATCACTATCAAGATGGCTGCCAGACCTACTGGAACTATTTCAACAAACTGTTTATACTATCACCCTTGGATCTCCTAATCATTCCTCAAGAGTATATTGGCTTTATAGCCAGGAATTTAATTGAATTATATTGATTGTGTTAGAGCTTGCATTGCTTTGAGTCAGATGTTTGGGCTAAGTTGCTGGCTTTTTCTATGTGGCCTCTCTTCATTGAATTAGCAGTGGAGTTAGCATGTTGGAACAGTAGGTATTCTTGGCATCCCTCCAGGTATTTGGCATGTAGTGTGATACCTTCTTCCTGTCTGGCCTCAGGCTATAAAAAGCAGCTGCTGGGAGTGCACAAACAGACAAGGCTCCATTAGTGTCCAGTCAGCAACCAGAGACAACAGAAGGTCCAGAAGATTGAAAACTCTGTGTGTACTTTTTAAGTGGGCTACCTTAATTTACTGCTACCTCACTTGTTTCCTTCTGTTCCAGGTGAGTTATAGTGAGCTGGTTCTCCTCTCAATGAACACAGAATGAAGTATTAGTTTAAAAAATAATAATATAGTGAAATAAGGTTAGTTTGCATCGAGTCATTGAGTCGTAGACAAGGAATTTGTTAATGAAGATTGTGTAGTTTAATGTGCCGTCTTCAGTTGTCCTTCTGGTTATCTGCTATGCATGCATATACTATTCATTAGCAGCATAGGAGGAGACTTTGGTTGGATGCTATGAATTTCATCATACAATAGTGTCAATATAATTTTTTGTGTCTCATAGCAAACTTGCTAGTGTAGTCATATCAATATGATACTGTTTTATTGTGCTACGTGTTCAGATGTCACACGTGGTCTGCCCTACCTGTACTAATTGACACCATTTCTGGGAGCAGAAGCTGACAATTCCATTTAACCTCTATTTCACATATGCACGCCCCTTCATCCTTGTTACATTAGGCAGAGTGAGAATGAGTAACATTGTTATTTTCATAACTTGTTTGTCAAAAGATGAAGAATATTTGCAGCTTCAGAAGTTGTGCCAGAGGCCAGGGTTGGACTTTCAATAACCTGAATTGGCTTGTTCACATAAACTGCTATGTTGACATCTTAGTTGTACACCGCAATGAATGTAAGGGACTTACTTGCAAAAGGAATTTCTTTATCTGAAGCTATTTAGAATGTTCCTTGTTTTATCAATACCTTTACAAACAACTTGATACTGAAAAGGTCGATGCTGTTATATTATACATATTTAGCTACATCCGAACATTTATATATACTTCATACTGTTATCTGTACGCTGTAGTTAGAGACTGTGTATTGGTTATTTCGGAAGAATACCCATTAAATCTCATTCCAGATAGCACGTTCTACTGACACACTCGTTCCAGATATCACATTCTACTGACACACTCATTCCAGTTATCTCATTCTACTGACACACTCATTCCAGATATCTCATTCTACTGACACACTCATTCCAGATATCTCATTCTACTGACGCACTCATTCCAGTTATCTCATTCTACTGACACACTCATTCCAGATATCTTATTGTGTTGACAGTCAATCATTTTTGCATTGTCCCTAGTCAATCTGGCGCTTTTTTCTAACAGCATATTTTGCAACTGAGGAAGGAGTTAAGTACATGTATGACATCCAGTGAAGTTTGGGTCATTAGTGGTGTGGCAACATCCTGTTTGTCTTGCTTGTCTAATGTATAGTCCATTGCGAGTACCACAAGCAATTTTGTGCAACCTTTAATTTTTTCACTATTATAGTTCTTTTGATGGCCGGGCATCTGTCTGTCTGAGATTTCTGTCCTTGCCTTAATGTCTAGTTCTCCCAATGACCAGACACACTTACAATGTCTGGTAACTTTACTGCTGTGGGTTGTTCCTTCTCTTCTGTGGCAATTTGCCAAGCTCTTTCTCCTGTTGGCTGGTAGGACGGTCATGTTAGCTCAGAGTTTGAATAACACTTTCTTCATTTTTAACCATGTTGTCCATCTTAATCTTGTATTGATCTACAGGTGTTTTAGTAGATTAAAATGTAGTCTTGAAAGTTGGGTGTTTGGTTTCCTTCCATCTTAGCTATATCGGTTTGTAAGTGTTGTTATTGAGGACATGAGGCAGCAGTCCCACCCCCTGGTGAGAGGACCTCTGACTATGGACATTAGCTAGACTAGGTAGCAGTCCTGGCCTCTGGTGAGAGGACCTCTGACTGTGGACATTAGCTAGACTAGGTAGCAGTCCTGGCCTCTGGTGAGAGGACCTCTGACTGTGGACATTAGCTAGACTAGGTAGCAGTCCCGCCCCCTGGTGAGGACCTCTGACTGTGGACATTAGCTAGACTAGGTAGCAGTCCCGGCCTCTGGTGAGAGGACCTCTGACTGTGGACATTAGCTAGACTAGGTAGCAGTCCCGCCCCCTGGTGAGAGGTCTTCTGGCGCAAGGCCAGATTCTGCCATTGCAGTGGCACTCTGCATAACTAACTTGCAGCCCTTCACTATAAATCTCAGGTTTTTTAGATGCCACAGGATGTATATTGAAGCCTTCAGGTGTTATTCTCGTAGAACTACCCATAGGTATGAGGGGGGGATTCAATAGAAGAATTTCAAGTTCATGGCAAAAAACAACAACTAATACTAAAATGTGTGTATTGTTTCACTATTATTAAGAATTGTCAGTCAGTGCTGCATATTGAACTTGAAAGATTTGGAGATTGGTAACCATGCTATTGCTTCTGAAATTACTGTCAGGTTCCTGCTCTAGTGGCTGTGGAATCAGTGGCATGCTATTAGCTGCTACAGCAGCTGGCTAGATGTTGGTGGCTACTAGAGAGTGGCACGCTCAGACTTCCATGCTCTAGGGGAACTCACTTCCATGTCCCTAGAGAGAACCCAGGGTGACTGTGGTGTATGTGTGTGTGTGTGTGTGTGTGTTTGCCTCTCTAATTTGCACCATTTTTCTCACATGTTACTCTGGGTACTTTTTTTAACCCAGTTTTTTTGTTGTTGTTTTTGTATTGTATTTTTATACTCTAAAATAGTCATTCTATCATAAATTGGTGGATGGTAAGGAGCAAGTTAACTCTTGAGTCTTATTCCAAGCCCTAGAAGATTCCTAATGCACACCCATCCCATCATTACTTTAGCAATGGGTTAGTGCACAAACAGTGGCCTGTGTTGACTGCTAACATCTGCTATAACCCATCCTTGGAATCTCACTTGATCTCTGTCGCTACAACAGATTCCTGTCGTGCTATTTTGTCAAAACTATCGGGCACTGTGAAATTAACTAATTTATTACCATGGCAACATAACAAACAGCAGTTAACTGCCTTAGCTTCTGAAATGTGAGATATGTAAACATAAATACTAGAATGGGCTAAATTTAATTAATAATTACAGGTGCTGATGAGCCGAAACCCACCCACCATCGGCACGGTAATCAGGTTGGAATGATGACAACCTGGGGTGTTAATTACATTATGTGTTAGCTCCATTGTTGAGTAGGGAATTGTCAGGTCTTAGCACAGCAACTTGTAGAGGGTAATTCCTCATCCTTGTGCTCTTTTGTGTACTCGTGTTTTGTTAGCTGTTTTTAGTTGTTGTTGTTGTTGTTGTTGTTGTTGTTTCGTATATGTGGCAATAGTTAGAGTTTTAGTGCTAGTATGTGTGTCAGAGGTTCAGCCAGTGGGTGTGTCTCCATCAAGCAGTGGTGGGAGGTGGAGTTGACATGTTGCCATGGTTATCTTGGCCGCTGAACTAATTCATTAGTTTTAGATTAAGTAACTGTGTAATTAATCATTAGTTTAGCTTGGAAAGTGTCGCGTTGAGAGAGAGACCTTTGTAATCTTGACTACCCTTGTGTAATTGCTTAATCAGCAGTTCTGAAGTAGAACTTAGTATTGAACTTAACATGTGCTTGTGAGGATACTTTGGTCCAGTTAATCTGATGATGATGATGTTGTAGATTATGATCATATACACTATCTGTGTGTGTGTGTGTCTAAGGTTTGTGTAGGTAGCTGTGTTTTCATAGTTAATGGCTAGCATTTGCACTCTTGGACTTTGTAATGGCCTTTGGGAATTACTAGGGCAGGATTATGGTATGTTGTATGTTTGTGTGTTTGTTTATGTGTTAGTTTGTAAGTGCTTTGTTTGGTCCTCTTTCATTGAGTCTACCTTTCCGTATAAAAATAATTTAACCATATTTAGAATCAGCAGTAAAGAAATCTTTTGTTGTTGTTGTTGATATTAAGTTTGATATTTGTAGTATTAATGTTGGTATTTTGCTGCATTACATCACGTCACAAATATCTTTGTGGGTGGTGAGACTGTCACTTTTACCTTTGACTAGAAGATAGATCTAGACATTTAAAAGCACGCACTAGAGGGCATTCCTAATAAGGTCATTCCTTGGGCACGCTCAGTTGTCCTGTGGTGGTGTGGGCGTTGTCTGGGTCCAGCTATGTTCAATGTTTGTAGTTTGTGCAGTCATGGAATTCCAAAGTGTATTTGATGAGGTTGCTTAATGTGCAGGCGCGGGCTACTGCTTAATGTGCAGGCACGGGCTACTGCTTAATGTGCAGGCACGGGCTACTGCTTAATGTGCAGGCGCGGGCTACTGCTTAATCTACAGGCACGGGCTACTGCTTAATCTACAGGCACGGGCTACTACTTAATGTGCAGGCACGGGCTACTGCTTAATGTGCAGGCATGGGCTATTCATGTGTGGGTGCAAGATCTGATGTCTCCATAGCTTAGGCTTAGCCTCATCCAACAACTGAAGATGCAATGCACACTACATTTATGCGGCGATGGAGGTTATTGTTGTTTGTTTGTTCAATTACCTATCAACATTGACCATACTGAGTCTACCTATCAACATTGACCATACTGAATCTACCTGTCAACATTGACCATACTGAGTCTACCTGTCAACATTGACCATACTGAGTCTACCTATCAACATTGACCATACTGAGTCTACCTATCAACATTGACCATACTGAGTCTACCTATCAACATTGACCATACTGAGTCTACCTATCAACATGGACCATACTGAGTCTACCTATCAACATGGACCATACTGAGTCTACCTATCAACATGGACCATACTGAGTCTACCTATCAACATTGACCATACTGAGTCTACCTATCAACATGGACCATACTGAGTCTACCTATCAACATGGACCATACTGAGTCTACCTATCAACATGGACCATACTGAGTCTACCTATCAACATTGACCATACTGAGTCTACTTCTGAATTTTATGTTTCTTTGTGTGACTGTGAAAGAATGCATACCCACCCCCGCATGTGCAGTAGAGCCACGCCTCCAGACTGAGGGGACTTGCAGGGGCACAGTAATCTCATTTATTTTCAATTCATTATGCCTAATGAGAATTTTTATACATCCCCTCATTTAATTGGTTGCATAGCTGCCAGGGAAACAGTAGCCCGTGCTGTCATTGGTTGAATGAGTGTATTTCTATCCCTTTCTCAGAGTAGGTCATTTAAGCGGTTATCTTGCAACCACATGTTCTATCCCATAACCTCAGAAAGTGGGCGGGTGGGGTGAGGATTTCACCAGAATGTCACCTGATTGAGTTCCCTCCACCCATGAATCATGTGTGTGTGTGTGCGTGTGCGCAAGTAAGAAAAGATATGCTGTACAATTAATAATATGATCACATTGTCAGTGGGCGTGATTTCACAGTGTGTTTCTGTGAGCCCCCACTAACTGTATGTTCCACTAACCTAATTGAAATATTTTGTTTTATTGTTTGTTGTTTTTTCTTGTAGCTCCAGTTCAGACGCCCACTCAGCCCCTCCCACCTCACCCCGCCCTGTCAAGTCACCGCAGCTTACCAACTGGGACATTCTCCAGAGGGTCGTCTGACAGCCCTGCTGACTCATCCTCCTCCCCAGAATCCACTGTGCCTTCTCCTGCATCAACTGCTGTAGCTGCAGGTACATCATCCTCTAAGAAAACCACACCTCCTCTTGCCATATCTTTCAGCACCGCTACTAGCCAGTCCCCACCCACTTCTAGTCACCCGGCAGTCCCAAGACTCCACCCACCGTCGTTTTTTTCTACTTCTTCTCCGGGAGAGTCGCCGATTTCATCTTCTCGATTGTCATCTGATCAGCAGCCCAGTCTACCAGTAGGTGTGGTCAGTCAATCAGTGGGTGTGGTTAGTCAATCTGCAGGTGTGATTAATCAATCACTGGGTGTGGTCAATCAATCAGTGGGTGTGGTCAGTCAACCAGTGGGCGTGGCGTCTCAAGCAGTGAAAGACCTCATGGCGGTAGAAAACTACAAGACAGCGTTAAACACATACTGCCAGCAGAACCGGCTGGCCCCGCCCATCTACGAGTGCACGTACCCTGAAGACGAGGTCGGTTACATCGTGATCATCAAGGTTGAAGGGAGAGCCTTCAAGTCGACGCCCCAGGGCACCAAGAGAGCGGCAGAGTCAATGGCGGCTTCTATTGCCATGGATAGGTTGGGCATCTCCTTGAGCACAGGAGGGAGTGGCAGTGAGGGCAACGGCTCTGTGTACGGAGGAGCTCTCAACCGACCACCTCAGTTATCAGGTAAGGGATGTCTCCTTCTGGAATTAAAATTTATTAATTCATGTCTAAGCCTTTGTTCATCTCTGATTCTATCTTAGGGCTAGTTCCAAACATGTTTTTAAGTTCACATAGTATAATAAAGTAATCTTATCTTTTTTGTTTGTTTGTTTGTTTTTATTAATTGAATGTTTTGTTTTGTTTTGTTATGCATTTCTCTACTTTCCTCTTTACATTCATTCTTCTACAATGTAATTATAGGCTTTTAGTTTTATTTGAGTATTGTTTTGTGTTATAAATGTGCATGTAAGGATACACAATTACCAGTAAAGCCTGTTAAATGCCGGTTACTAGTAGGCCATAGAACAGTGTCTGTTGTTGTGAAGGATCTGGTTGATGTATAGTTGTGAACTGCCATAGGTGTGAATCAACTAATGAGGAGAGATTCATTTGGCCCAATGCTGGCATTGAGGGCTGGCTTCCTTTAGTGCCCTGATTTCCTGTTTTGCTGTGTGGAGTTTGGCTGGTGGGTGCACATTTATCCAATGGTCGAGCTCATTGCTTTGTTTGTGTTTGCACTCACTAGTAACTTTGTTTAGCCAATGTTTACCAGTTAGGTGTTTGTAATTCTATCAGCTAATGAGTTAGTGGTATTGGCGGATGTAGTTAAATGGCAGAGTTGGCATTTATCTTGTTGGCAGAGACCAGAGAAAACACTCGGTGTCTTTTAACTAGTGGATGTGTGTGTGTGTGTGTGTGCATCCTTGGGTGTGTGGGTTGATGGACCAACATAGCCGTAATGAATGGTCGCCTTGGCAACAATGTAGTTAATTGATGAGTGGTCAGTTATCTAGGCCATTACTCGTATTCTTGTGGTGATGTGGTGTAAACAAAGCCAGTAATGAGACTCAGAGAATGTGGAGGGATGCATTGCTAGTTTTGAGTTGTTGTTGGCTTGTTTGTTGTTGTTGTTTTTTGTTGTTTTTAATGGACCACCTCCTTGCGTGTGGTAACTAACTAGGATTTGGCTAAGTTTTTATTAACATATATTGGCTGTTAGAACGAGAAAATTTGCTATTATTATTGTTAAATTTTCTCTCGTTTGTTGGACTAGTGCTTAGTAGTAAGGCCAGTGGGTGTGCATGTATAGATGTATAGATGCTGATGTAGCACTTTATTTTCTAGCTAGAATCTTGTGTTTCTATTACTTCTACCTATTTCCCTTTGCATCGGCCTAGGTTAATGCGCCCTGTAGAGCTGTTGGTTATCCTACCGTGGATAAATCCTCCCCGTGCTGTGAGCCCTGCCGTGCACTGTGCTGTTCCCTATGGAATTATGTACCATTAGTAACAGTTTATTTTGCCACTTGAAAAGTATTTTACTTGGAATGTTTTCAGGTAGTTGTTTTGATTGTTTGGTTGCTATGGTGTGCAGGTCTCCATGCTGGGCTGCAGAAATGTTGGTCAGATATTCATCAGCTATTGTAGATAGATAAATCCCACAGCAATAAATTAATATAAGAATGTAAGTGGATTGGTCATAGAGGGAGAGAGCGGAAGGGAGAGAGGAAGGTAATAGCGTCATTAAAATGGTTTTTTAAGCCAATTTAGTACAGACACAAGTCTTGGCAAATGTGTATGCTGATATCATCACAATTAACTGTATAGTTCCATTGAGCTGACCCAGGAGAGTTAGCTTTTTCTGATTATGCTTATCTTATTAAAGAGAGAGATGAAATACTCCAAGAGAAGGCTACTGAGGTTATATATATATATATATATAGGGTGTGGACTAAGAAAAGTTGAGTAAGGCCATTTCTCCTCTGGAAGGATGGGGACATAACACAACAATGGCTGGTCTAATGGTGTGTGTTTCTGGACAACTGTAACTCTTGTAGGCTAAAGAAACCTCTTTAAAGTTCTTTCCCTTTTCCTTGCTCAATGGTAGTGTTTAATTAAACTCTTACCTGGAAGGAAGGTGTGGTGAATCTTGTGAGTGGCTTCTCCAATGGAGACCTTTTGGCACTTAATGGCAAAGATGAAAGGCACTCTCAGACTGGAGCAGTATAGGTGGAATCTGTTTAGAATGGCACCTCCCAGTTAGGATGTGTTTGTGTCATTATGACAAGTCCACAGAGAGGTGTTATATTGAAATGGCTTGACAAGTGTAGTCTGGGATTGTATAGGTTGATGTGTTAAAAGAACAGGATAACTTTGTTCATTGTAAATGTTTATATCTTGCATGCCATTAGTGTGCCTTTCATTAATACAACTGGATAGTTGGGATTGCTCTATGTACAATTTTCCACCTTTTGTAATGACTGATCTCCAGAGCTTAATTACTTTTTTAGCCCGAGTTGTACTTCATATATTTATTGAGAACCTCTGAATAATGGACACTCGAGGAACAACCAGTTTTGTCCATTATATAGAGGTGTACTTTACACGGAGGTTCTTGTTTAGTTATGATATCAGTGCATTTACTATTGTCCATTGCAGAGAGATGTCTGTTATATGGAATGTCCGTTAAGAGAGGTTTCACTGTAGAGGAGTAGTGATATTCTGTCTCTATTATATCTGCACAGTCCCTGCTATTTCTCAAATATTATGTGGAATAATTATAGTTAATCTATTTGTGATTATTTCACAGTTGATAGTTTTAGTGGAGTGTATAACATACTTTTATCTCTGTAGAAATGCTAGGTCCAGTAGCTAAGAGTCTTGGTCTGTCTGTGATGCCTACCACTTTTTATTGTATTACTGCAAGTCAGAAATACAGCAGCGCAGAGGATTGTAACACTAAGAATGCTTAGGGGGTTAACTGAGCATGCTTGGAGTTGTGCGGGAGAGAGAGAGCTAAGTAGGTGGGAGGGACCCCCCTGGCTGGCTAGCTAGTGCCCCCCTCTCCCCTCACCTCCCCAGGATGGTGACCTCCTACTACCAGCTTCTCAAAGCTGTACCCTAAAGAAAAGGTCCTGTGTTCCATTTTTATTAGTTTGGAGGGTCCCAAGATATTACGCTCACTTTCATGCTTAGTGGTAGTCAATAATAGCTTCTAAAATTTATTTTACTAGGGGTATTTTCATTGAGTTGTCCAGAGTGCTATGGATACCTCTGTAATAGCTTTCAGTTGTTATTGTTGTGTTTTATTGCTGTTGTTGATTTTTTTTTTTTTTTTTTTTTTTTTTGACTCAACAAACGTTTTACTACTTTTTTTTCCTCGTAATTATGTTTGTTAGATGCAGAAAGAAACATTTCCTATAAGAATCTCCTTCAGGAGTACCTCCAGAAGTCCAGGTGTTCGTCTCTGCCAACGTATCGCACAGAGCGAGAGCCGGAGGGCTACATCTGTGTTGTGTCCATCAAGCTACCTCCGGAGGGCAAGTCCAGGTCATTCCGTGGTTTACCACACGCCAACAAGAAGGCAGCGGAGCAGGAGAGTGCGAAGAAGGCGTGCACAGAGCTAGGAATTGTCAAGCCATAAAAGAAGCGAACCTTTATCGTCCTATACTTTGAATTCCATATACATAAAATCAAAAGAATTTTTTTGTATCATTCTAATTAAACAACCATGAGTCCATCTGTGAAATATTGAAACTATACTTTAAACTGAAGTTAAACTGAAGTAACTGTTCATGATGTATAAAATAAACTATCTGTTTCTAATAAGATGAACAAAATACAGAAAATGATTTATAAAAGAGAAGTTGCCAATCCAATTATTAAGGTGGCAACGAGAGATGCTTGCACTATGAACCCTGAACTGGTGTCTCTAGTTGGTTGTTCAATTCTTGGGAATACGGATATCTTGTATCCAAGGTTACGGTGAGTAGCGCACTAAAATACGTATTACAAGTTATAGCAAGGTGAAAATAATCATTGTCATTTTACTGGTGAGTCAATCAAGTTGTTGACGACCCTTTACTTAATTATTGTGGTCACCCTTTACCTGATAGTACAATTCATTTGGTGTTGTGTCGTCAGGTGTCCACGAGAACTGGCCAGGTTCAGAGTCCATGCCTCGAGGGCATGATTTCACTAAACTGTCAAAATATTCTTCCTCTGACCCGCAACTGTTCAGGATACTGTTTGCCCTCACAGGCTCGTCATAAAAGCAGTATGGACCGACTGCGCAGGAATATAATATACCAGAATTAATAGACTTAACAAAAACAAATTTGTTAACGACCCTTTACCACACAACAGTTAATTATGCCAGACATTTAAGAGACCTAATGTTAACAATGTTAACGACCCTTTTCCTGTTAACCTTTTACCACATGTACTTCCATTTGGGTTGCCGTTTTCATCATAAGAGATCTATGCCAACAACATTAACAACCCTTTACCAGACATTCCTATCTACCTTTTACCACACATACTTCCATAAGGGTTGCCGTCTTCATCATAACCAGCATATATAGTCTCAGCGTCTCTCCTAGCTTGAGATTTGGTGTCCCTCCCACCATTCCTGGAGTCTGTCAAGTAGAAAGGATGATAATCAAAACTGGTGACATCTGTGCCGCTCTCGGCGATGAACGTGTAGGTGCGGCCTCGCTGGACGTGGAGGTGTGGGATAAGCGTGCCATTTAGGTACCAGGCGATGCCCCAGCCTGCCTGACCTGGACCACATGATACAATGCCACGACTGTAATCAGACCCACACCTGCCATGCCCATCATAAATTAATATCCTGATGTAGCATTTGGTCTTTAATCTCACAAATCTCAGTGTGTAGTGAAGAAGGATGTACACTTTACCATGGCTTGGAAATATTCTACAATGCATTGGCTTACTAAATTGAGAACATCAGACAGAATGTGTGAACACTTGGTTAGTGTGCAGATATACAGTACAGAAACATTTACATGCAATGCACATTACAAACTGGAAAAATAATAATTCACTGAACTTATTTGATCGATATTATTATTATTATTATAATAGCATCCTTTTAACAGCCAATTTGTTAATTATAACTTAACCCGACATTTCGACTTCTTGCCGAAGTCCTCTTCAGAGGTTAACTGAGGTTGAACTCTCCGTGACCCCTGAAGAGGACTTCGGCAAGAAGTCGAAACGTCGGGTTAAGTTATAATTAACAAATTGGCTGGCTATTATTATAATTATTTCAGCCGAGAATGAATTATTATTATTATTATTATTATTATTTTTATTGTCATTGTTATTATTATTACTATTATTATTATTAATATCATTATTATCTATATAATAATATGCTTGTGTGTCAGTAACGACGACAGACGGGTGCATATTCATGAATAATTCATGTGCTAAAGCCATTTGGTAAAGTGTCGTCATACCTTGAATAGATACTGTGTCGTCCCATTCAGTTGAAAGTGATAAATTGCACACTAAAAAGCTGGTAGAATTCAGTAGATGAGGACAGGTGACATAGGTTTAAAAAGGAAAGCGAAAGTATGAAAGAGAAGGCAACGTTTCACAAAGCCTAAGTCCACAATCATGATAGAAGGAGATTCAGAAGCAGGAGAGGTAGACAACGGAGGAGAAGGGACTCCATGACTCGAGAAGAAAGGGCTGAACAAAAAGGAAAAGTGGGGGATAAGAAAAGCGGAGATAGTTCAGGAAAAAAGAGAGCAGGTTATGTAACCTTAACCAATGGTAGAGAATGGTAACTGAGCAAGATAACGTGTGCTATTGCATTCTTACAATACATCAAGCGCCACTTTGTGGCAGGGTACTTTCTAGTTATTATTATTATTATTATTATTATTATCATTATTATTATTATTATCATTATCAGATGTATTCTCTCTCTTTCACAGGCTTTTTAAACAATACAGAATTAATGGTCGCCACCCACCGGGAATCCTCTCCAATTATTATTATGTAGAGAAATATGCATTGTTTTTAGTAGTTGAGAATAACTGGTAAGAGTAGGCACTTGAATAATTAATCAACATGGAAGGACATGCCAACTTCTTCATGAATTAATGGGTATATACTTAAGCATGATCAATAATATAATAGGAGTCTTTTACTTTACATTTTTTGTCTGCATTTCCTTCTCTCACATTTTATTTTCTCACTATATCTTAAACAAATACTGAATTTAAAAAGTATTGGCTGTTACCTGGGATCGAACCCACGATTACTTGCTTATCACACATGAACTAGTGGCGGCCCTGAGTTCAATTCCCAGTGACAGCCAAACATTTTTATACTGTGTATGTTGAAGATGAAGTTGTGAAAAAGACAAGTAGCTAATTGAGAATCATCATTGGTTAAAAAAAAAAAAAAAAAAAGGCACCATATCCACTTTTTCTCCAGCAGGTGCAAGTAGTAAGTTATGAGAATACAAGTTAAGATAGCATTCAAAATCTTTGAGTTATCAGATGATGTATGCAGGCCAGGTGGGATATAACAGAACCCTAGAAAACTTTACATTATCAAAGCATTAAAAAGGTAACAATCACAAACTACACATCAATACTGTCAAGCTCTTTCAACATGGTTTATATATCTCTTGCTTTCTAAACTTTCTGTCAAAGTAAACGCTATTGCTATAGCCCTCACATACCACCATAGAATCAATAAAACCCACTAACTTCCTCACCACACCCACCCACCACACCCACCCACCACACCCACCCACCTGTTATGGCCTGGTAGCCTCTCTCCCCTGCTGGGGGGCCAATATTCACAACAAAGACAGCGTCCTCGTCAGTAACATCCCAGACTCTCTCCCTGAACCCAGGGCAGTTGGAACAGCGCACGCCTGTGTTGCATTGGTTGAGAGGAGGTCTGCCCAGATGGAGCGCCATTTCTGTGGCTGCAGTCAAGCAACAAACAAGGCATGAATTAACTCACTTGTAACTCACTAGCTAATTATACATTCCAATCTCATGAGGAATTAAACCCAACCAGTGCACATCAAAGCTTAGCAGGAACTGCAGGAGACTGTGGGGGTTGGATGGCACTGAAATGAACCCAATTTAACTGCTTTTTTAAAATACCTTTTTTTTAATGGAACTTGAAGGGCTATTAGTGAATGTACTCATCAATGCTACTAATCTGATAAAGGGTTTGCATTTAGGCCACATGTGCCAAAGTTTAATCACCATGATAGCTTAAGTGGTGAGATAAATCATCTCACTAAAATGTTAATTATACTTTTAAAATATTTGTTACCTTACAAAACTATAATTGCTAAAATATTTAATTTACTACGTTCACTTCAGTAGGGTTTGTGTGTGTGTGTGTGTGTGTGTGTGTGTGTGTATGTGTGTATGTGTGTGTGTATGTGTGTGTGTGTGTGCATGCTCTAAAGGTATCATGAAGTACTAGGGAAGTTACTATATCAATATTATCAATCACTAAGAAAACATCTGCGAAGTTGAAACAATAAATTATTCAAATTAACATTACTATGAGAATTCACTTATTAAACTTACCACCAATCACTGTGGCTGCTTTGTGAAGTCGAAGCTATGAATTATTTATAATATATACTCCGGAATCAATTATTAACTTCAATTAACAAGTCAATTAACATGCCCACGTAGTCAGCAGCCAAACCCTCAGCCTGATTACCTCACCACATCAAACAGGTAATAAATGCCCTAACAGCATTGGGTGGAGCCCCGCCCACTCTATATGATACACACGGGCTACAATTTGGCACACCAAGCGGTATACAAAACACTCCAAGAACACATTTTAGTCTGTGTGATACTTAGTCTGACCTCTGACCTCTCTAGTCTTAGTCTGACCTTTCTAGTCTTAGTCTGACCTCTGACCTCTCTTGTCTGTTGTAATTGTACTCTCTACATTCATATACTAATAGAAAATTTTCTTGTTCTTAACAGCCTATTAAAACTTAGCCCGAATTTCGACTTCTGCCATTATTATAATTATTTCAGCCGAGAATGACTGAATCAACTCACTACTTGACCGTTCGAAGTGCCTGAAGGCTGTCATGTCGTAGCCGCCCACGGCCCACACAATGTACTGGTCCGTCCTGGACACGTTGATGGGCAGGTCACACGTGGTATCGCCTGGGCGAACACATAAACAACAACAACAACATAATGTGCATTTCAGCACAACCAACGGTGCACTAACTGTAGGCTAGTGATATAAAGTGATACACAATTATAGTTGGGGTGATTGGTTTCACACGAGACTTATAGCGGCATAAGCAATGTACGTATGAGTGTGCATTTTACCAGAGTTGGGCTTAATTACATTGCAAGTGTATTTAATTGCAATAAATACATTTTTTTTGGAAGGAATTACCAATGGCAATGTAATTGTATTTGAGTGACTGCTCTGAGCTTTATGTATTTAAATGCTAGCAAAACTTACGATGTTATTGGCGAGTGAGCGTAGCGAGCGAGACACTCTCAGGGGTAACACAATTGAAAATCAGGGATGTTTGTTTATTTATATATAAGTTTGGACGTACGAATGTCATTTTGTACTTTGACCCTCGCGTATTTTTGTGTTCGCTCTGTGTTCAACCCTGTCCCAAACTTCACTAAACAGAATCCTCCGGTTTAGCGATCATTACCCGTATCACCTTAGAAATTGAATTGTTTACCGCTTTAAATTCTTTTGCGGGTGCAGTTGAAACTCAAAAACGGAGCTCCATTTCTATTCGAGTTAGTGGTGGTGGTAAGTTAATACGCTATTTGTCACAGTTATAAGCCCTACTCAACAGTATATTGTCCACTAGAGAACCACGAAGGTAAGTCTTGCGTAAGTATGTTCAGTTGTGTGAAAGTATTGTGCGTTACAATTACTATTAAGAATATCACAAAGAAAATTTTCAATAACGTGACTTGATTTTGTTGCTTCTTTTTCAATTCAAACAGTTGAGGGGAGCGGTTACTATGGCATTGAAACCCCTTTACCGCATATGCGTAATTTAACAACTCGACTTTATTTTACTAGTTTGAATGTTAGTTGTTAAAATCAATCGTTTAACAATAGTATAGTTTAAGGCTCGCTCGCCATTTGTGCTCAAGCACACCACTAGTAGTTTGAAATATGTATACAATTGCAAAATACACAAAAAAGAAATAAACAGAGGAGCGAGAAAAAGATGGAGAAGTATTTTTTAAAAAAACTACTGCTTTCAGAAGGAAAAATTATAGTTAGGATATTGCATGCAAAGCCAGTGTGTGTGTGTGTGTGTGTGTGTGTGTGTGTGTGTGTGTGTGTATGTGTGGCTGTGTGGTGTAGTGGTGATAGGAAACACACATTTCTTGGACTTACAGTGTGGTGGGCGTGGCAGTAGTGAATCCATGGCAACTCTTTCATAAGCATTTGTTGCTTGTATATATTCAAAGAGCATTGCCTTTTTCTGTACTGTATGTATGTATGTATGTATGTATGTATGTATGTATGTATGTATGTATGTATGTATGTGGTGTGAGTGTGGTGTAGTGGTTGTGTCCTTGGCTCAGGGCCTGAGGTTCCAGAGTTCAAGCCCAACTCAGGCAATTTTCCGTCTGATTTTCCATCTGCCTCCCACCAGCCCCGCCAGTCCACCCAGCTGTGATTGGGTACCTGGCATTTGCTGGGATGCAAATTCAAGGCCTTTTCTCATGAACAGCAATGGTCCAGGTGGAACTTCAGGTGCTCACACCACTTGCTGTGAGGAAAGGCCTGTTCTCCTGCAAGTTCCTTGCCCGGCTCCAGGAGCTTCGCTTGCACGGCTCACAGTGCCTGCTTAGTGCACAGGCATCCTGGCTCTGCCAGGTGCGCGTGACCGCCTAGCGGCAGCAAGAGAATTTGCATTTTTGCATTTTTGCATTTTGTGTGTGCATGTGTGTGTGCATGCGTGTGCGTATGTGTGCATGCGTGCGTGTGTGCATGTGTGCGTGTGTGCATGCATGCATGTGTGTGTGTGTGTGGTTGTGTGACACCAGATAGTCTACGTGATTTACTTGCAAGCATATGTATCTCTTTTTTTTTTTAAGTCTTTGCAATGCAATTCAACGCGTAGAGCGTTAACCTTGGAAATGTACAGTTCCAGTAGTTTCTAGTTGGAGACAATGTCCTTCTTTACCACAGAACCTATACCCGTATTAGACGGAATGTTTTACAACAGATTAGGAGGAATCGTACGTTGAAAACAAAGTTCCAGGGGAAGCTAATCCTGAAATAAGCTACCGAGGTATTTCACTTAGTTTCCACTTAGTTACTGAGGTATTTCAATTAGTTTCCACTTAGTTACTGAGGTATTTCAATTAGTTTCCACTTAGTTACTGAGGTATTTCAATTAGTTACGCGCTATTTCACTTTCCACGTGCGATTTCAATTGAACAGCGATTTTTCCCATTCATTTTTGAATGGGCAACTTATGCGTGCCTATTAGTATTTGTATATGTGACCCGCTCCGTGAAAATCGACCATTTGCAATAAATTATTGAAACGCGTAAAGCCGAAAAAAGCCGAAAAAATTTTTTTTTCTGGATTTACAAAAATTTTAACAGGGGTAAGTACAAGGGTTTTTCGACTTCTGTGCAAAATTTCAGCGTTAGTAGATAGCGTTTTCATACACTAAACTTACTTTGTCTTTTGAAGCGGTCCGTGAACGAACTTATAAAAAAACGTCATCACAGAGTCACCATAACAACTCCCGCGAAATAGCTCCAGCCTAATAGTGTCGACCAATATGGCAGAGAGAATAGCTAACGCTACAAACCTTCTGGGTGCTGAAAGCTTGCGCTACAACATATCCAGTTAGTGAACAAGAAGGCCAAAAGGCTAGAAATCTATAGAGAACGTGGTTTGAGTAAACAAACGGCCATTTTTTCCCCGGCAAATGTGGGCGTAACCGTGACACGGAGAAATTTACGGACTTTAGGCGTCTTGCTGTAAAGTGATTTTTCTCGTAAAAACGAACGGTTAATTGGTGAAAACGCGTGTAGTGTTTTTGTTTGTATCTTTGCGGAGAAGCGTCGGAGAAAAACGCTTAAGGGCTCATCGTACTTCCTGATAAATTTTGGGCTTACTGAAGCTAAAAAATGAATTTTCATTTTTTTTTGCAAATGGTCGATTTTCTGGGAGCCGGTCACATATGTGTGTGTGTGTATACAAGTGTTGTATATTGCTAAAGAATAGCACAATAAATTGAACAAAAACATTCAACTAACAAAGAAATATTATAACCGCTAGTATTCAAAATTGAATTTCAAGTCAGATAGAGTGTGACAGATAGACAGGACAACTACCATAACCTTCTGTGCAGGCGCACTGAGGTAAATAAGAAGCTATACTGAATTGTGCTAAAACTACAATATGAATGCATTCAAACACACATTTAAGGTCAATGGGGAAAAAAGAAAGAACTGATATGAGAAGAGAAAGCAAGGCAATGCACTTATTTACTAGCCTTGTGTTCTCTTTTATCAAAATCCAAAACACAGGTACAAACATAGTAAAAAAATTAACAGCTGTGAGAAAATAAATAAATAAGCTCCTTACTTGCTAGAATAAAATGCTGTGGTTGTAGTTCTTTCATGATCCTCAGAACCAGCCTCCAAAGAGCCTAACACAGGTTGGTTCAGAATATTAGATAAGCCATCACAAGGGCAGTAACTGGGCATATAAACAATGCTGTTAGTTTCCTGATCACACAGCCATTCCCGAATGCGTAATGGTAATGATTGCAATCGGTTCAGGCGATACTTGAGCTCTGTATACGTATAGGATATGTCGGAAGACTTGTCGTCACGGAGTTGATCACCAGGTATTTTATTATTTTCATCTTGACTGACCAACTGCTGCTTGCTCATATCTGTCCACAATAACCACAACAAGAACAAACAACAACAACAACAACAACAGATAATAGTGATGATAAAAAGAGCACAATAATTATAGCCAGTTTATTGATCATGATCTTTAAATTAGTATAAGGAAAACTTGAAATTCTCAATACCATTTTCATACAATTCTACCCAAAACCTTTCTCCGCTAACTAGCGGGTGTAATAGACGAGGGAAGGCGGCATAGGTTTAAAAAAGGAAGGTGAAAGTACGTAAGAGAAGGTAAAAGCCGATTAATTACAACTAAAAAGCGGGTGAAATCAGTAAGGTAAGGCAACGTAGGTTTGAACTAAAGAGAAGGCAAAAATGCGAGCGATTAATTGTAACTAAAATGCAGGTGGAACCGATGAGTAATGGCAGGGGTCATTTTTTAAAATGAAGGCGAAAGTACAAAAAAGAAGGCAAAATTTTCGACAGAGATATTTAGAAGCAGGAGAGGTAGACAAAAAAAAAGGGACTCCATGACTCAAAAGAATGAGCTGAAGAAAGGAAAGTGGGGAATAAGAAAAGCCGAGATAGTTCAGAAAAAAAGAGAGCAGGAGAGGTAATTTATATAACCTTAACCAATGGTAGAGAATGATAACTGAGCAAGATAACTTGTGTTACTGCATTCTTACTTTGTAATACATCAAGCGCCACTATGTGGCGGGGTCTTGCTAGTTATTTTTAAATACCACTCATAAAGTATCACTCACCAAAAACATAATATTGAGAGCAAAAATATATTTTAGTAGATCAAGATACTAAAAATGTAAGATGTATATCTCAAATTTTAACCCTACTTGTGGAATAAAATGTAAATTACTACAACGAAGTCAAGAGACACGTTAGGTGGGAGAGGAAGTGGAATAAGTATGTATACCAGATATATAGGGATAACTGAGAAGTGAGCAAGACACTTTAAGTCTAATACTCTTTTATAAGAATGTGGATGACATGGTCCATTTGTCTTATAGGGGTATGCCCGGGAGAGATTTTATGACTTCAAAGCTAATTCATTGTCTTTAGTTTTCGCTCCGTAATTATTTTTATTTTTCTTTAGTTTGAGCTTGATATAGTTAAACTGTTTATCATACATACAATATTTTACAGGTAAACAAAAATTTCACTTTAAATTTGATGGAGCAATACATTTTACATTATATATATTATATATTATATATAATGGTGTACATGTAATAGTTAAACCATGTGTTTTAGGAATTATTGCTGACAACCATCCTGATCCCAAGGGCGAAGCTCGACGAAGAGAGCGGCTATCTAGCGATAATTCCGACAGTTGCCATGGTTTAACCATTTTATACCATAGTTACCTATTTGAACGGAGTAAAAATAAATAAATAAAAAGATCGGATAATGTTGCTTTGAGGGGAAAATTATGTCCAGTCAATGCAGCAAAGGTCATTCCAAAACATCAACAACAAGATAAATGCATTTCGTTCCTTTTCCACTGTGCTTTAAACGAAAACAGTAGTAATTTAACGATGATAGCCAGTGATATTCACCAGACAAGACTTTATACTCAATCAGTTCTCTGTGTCAGTTATACAGGATAGAGTAACCACTTGCAAAGAAAGCTTCATACAAATTTAAAAAAACTAGATTTTCATTCGTAGCTAAAAAAGAACAAAGACAAAAACATTACACATCACTTTATATCATAAATATTTACGGATCTCACTCAATTTTGTGGACCAAAAAAATCTTCTGTGTGCAATTTAAACTCCCTTTGTGGTACAAAAAAAAATTTCATTCCACAGGTGATTGGAGGGAAATAACATTTTTAATCCATGGCTGTTACCAGCAATTAAGTATAAATATATTGATTTATTCCAGGCTAGTTATAACATGGGCACTGTGCTAGTTATCCCTGGGTGCCATCTCTGTATAGCCCAATCCCCAACCCTCTGATAAGCTAGTAGTTATAACAAACAACCTAGCTTATCAGTTTTCTGCATTATTAGGCTACCTTCCTCTAGTGGAACCTACCCAACCAAGTTAGAGCAGCTGCTAAAATATTAGTTGGGGGTGGGTATGGGGAGCACTTAGAGAGTTTTACAGCCATCTGGCATAGTACAACAACTCACTAGCAACTTGCAGAGTCACAGTAACTGGCTGGTAGCATTAGGAAAAATGTACAGAGTGTTAATTTAAGCTTGACTTAGAATTCTGTATAGAAAGTAATTGGTAATAAGTATGGGGATGCAAAACAGATCAAAACTATGATGCTCAACTTTGCCACTGTAGAATTTTATCTTCCTATGCCACTGATAGATTATACAGTTGAACTTCCGAATAAAGGACAAAATGGGAACACCAGTTTTCTTTTTGACTGTTTATCTAATATTTGATTGTACAAAGTGTATTAGATTATCTGAATTGAGTGAAAAATAAATAAAATAATAGAACATAGTATACTGGCTTTTTTGAACAAAAAAAAAATCACATCAATTAGTCTGTTTCAACAATGAAAATTGTTTAGTTCACAATGCTATTTTATAGTTGGTCCTTACTCTCTGGCTCCTTTTATGTGGTCATGATGCTCCAAATATGAGCTTACATTTTCCAATTGCTTCTTTGAAGCTCTTCAACTTTGGTGAAGGAGAAAACAAATGGGTTGTCACCATCATTATCATCTTCTCCTGTTGATTAAAAAAGCTGGATTCCCTATCTCAGTCATTTATGGAGCTATTTGACGGAGGTTAAAAGTACGCGAATAACTGAATTTCATTCGGGAAGTTAGCAATGGGTCGCTAAAATATCACACTTATACTATGCACACCGAGTGTGTTGTGCAAGCACAACTTGCCCTAGGTCCACAACTTGCCCTGGGTCCACCCCTTTCCCACTTTATCGATTGGTAAAAGTCTGGCTACGGTGACTGGGCTGCAGGTTAGAAATACACTTCATCTACCGCCTCTGTGGACCCGAGATAGAGCTTGTTGACACATTAAAATTCTCTGAACTGTAGTAAATTTTGATATGTGTCAATGAATGTCCATTAAGTGAAGCACTTTTTGTATGGTGTAGCAATAAGTGGGAATTCTGTTCTGTCCGTTGTTCGGAACTCGGAAGGTCCGCATCTCGGAAGCTCCTAATATACAATTTTCAATAGGAAATCCATCCGTAGTTTTGTGTTTGTCCGCTGTATCGTGGTTGTCCGTTTTTCGGAAGGTCCGTTGAACGAGG
>WLWI01000977.1_pt1 | contig 25073 bp, 19 predicted proteins | sample 6701501 | NCBI WGS metagenome assembly WLWI01 (sample SAMN12718690, study PRJNA515312) | sponge metagenome | isolation source: marine sponge | host: Mycale hentscheli | place: New Zealand: South Island, Marlborough, Capsize Point | collected 2014-11-01 | reverse complement strand
AGAGTAAGTGTACTACTAGTTTACTAGTTCAAGAGTAAGTGTACTACTAGTTTACTAGTTCAAGAGTAAGTGTACTACTAGTTTACTAGTTCAAGAGTAAGTGTACTACTAGTTTACTAGTTCAAGAGTAAGTGTACTACTAGTTTACTAGTTCAAGAAGTAAGTGTACTACTAGTTTACTAGTTCAAGAGTAAGTGTACTACTAGTTTACTAGTTCAAGAGTAAGTGTACTACTAGTTTACTAGTTCAAGAGTAAGTGTACTACTAGTTTACTAGTTGGTGTGCACACTTTAAAAATCCAATACTAAGCTCAGAGCATGACATGCACTGTACCTTGTAGTGGATGAAATGGTACAGTCTTCTTGCTCCTACACCAACCAGCACACAAAGACCAAGGCTGGGCAAGTACAGCACTCTAATAACACACACACACACACACACACACACACACACACACACACACACACACACACACACACACACACACACACAGGGTTGATATATTTAGGCTGTTCATTCTAATTAATCAAGTATGTCAGCACACCATATGCTAGTCCTTGTCACACTGGTAATCAAGACACATCGTCTGTTAAATATTATATCTATGTATGGATGTATGCATAGCATTTCCGATATGCATCCTGTTATGTGAAAGTTAAATGTAGTGTCGCGTGTGAAGAGGAATCAACGAGCTCACTCTGACAACTATTTAACACTAGTTCACATGTTGCTACTTGATCAGTATTTTTTTTGTTGTTGTTGAAAGGTTGATGACATAAAAAGAAGAAATGCCATGATACAAGTGCAGTTGATAAAGTCTGTCACTATGGAATCACTTTGTCATAACTAGTAATTGAACATGAAGGCAGTCACATCATCAGTGACTGCCAGAAGTGAATGTAAGAAGATCACACTTGGAGATAATATGACAAAATGTTGAGCACATTTCATTTTGGACAAACAACAACAGGTAAATTTTGACCAAAATCTTTTTTAGCATGTCAGTATTACACACTTTCTCCTCGCCTCCCCACTCAAAATAAAAAAATAGATATGTTATTTTCATGCCAAACACAACATCTGAAGAAGCTCAATTTTCTTAGCCTTTACGTAGCTGAGAAATTACAGAATTGAATTTCAATCTTACGTGAAGTGTACGTGGGCAGTGTGGAGATTCACGCCGTGGAAAGTATACAGAATTAGTTCACTTTCTAAAACATTCGTTACTCAACACAATAAATTGATGCTTGCTTATTAACACTCCACTTTGAAACTGCGATAACCCACGAATGAAATCGCGTATGAGTGTCAGGTAAGATTAGTTGGAATAAATAAGCATATTTATAATTTACTATGGCAACAAAAAAAATGATACGGTGTGCAAAATGGGCTGTTTTTGCAGATCCTGTCCGTATATTTATTTATTCGCACTTGCTCAGTTATGCATCTTCATGTACTTGTGGCCAGACCTTCTGATTGTAATTAATCTGCAATGTTTGGACACCAAGTATGAAAACGTACCCTGTGATCCCTTTACCTTTCAGCAATGACGAATCCAACTCTAAAGAGAGCCCCAGAAGCGGGCAGGAATGCCACCACCAGCAATGCCACTCCCATTCCTGACGGCACTCTGTCTCTAGAAGAAATCAATATGTGAAGAGAAAGGAGAATGATTGCTAGATAGAGCAGTAGAGACCACGCGTTGGCAGGATCGGATGGTGATGTTATCAGAGGAATGGAGCCTAATGACCAATCACAGCACAGCGCTGAAGGGGAGAGGAGGAGCCAGGCATTGATGGCGTAAATGTAACTGAAACTCATCATTCTATTGAAAATTGAAATTTCTATTTAATATTATAGCTATTTCTGTTTAATATAGTTATTTCTATTTACTATTATAGCATAGCTATTTCTATTTAATATTATAGCAATTTCTATTTAATATAGCTATTTCTATTTACTATTATAGCATAGCTATTTCTATTTAATATTATAGCAATTTCTATTTATATTATAGCTATTTCTATTTATATTATAGCTATTTCTATTTAATATTATAGCCATTTTGATTTGATATTATAGCTATTGGCATTTTATACTTTTAAATTATACTGATCTACCCACTTAGTATTGTTCATGTTACCTGACAGTCCTATTGGGGTGGAACGCTGCTTTTAGCTCCTCCTCCTTAAATATGGGCTGCGAGTTGTAGTTCATTGACAGCCTGAACCACATCATGGTCACGCCCACAGCAACGAGTATAGCTACACGTTAGTCATCATAATTAGCCTGACTGAGCACAAATACAAAACTTACCCACTCTTCTGAATACATCGCCAAACGTGGTACCTCCAAGCTCCACATTTTTGTCTCGTTTGGCTAGAGAGAGAAATTTCTTTGCTTTATTTCCAGACCTCTGAGTGACAGTCAAGCCATTGAGTCTCTGAGGACTGCCATAAGTATTGCTCAAATTGCTCTTGGAGTCTGCAAGAGATCCATTCGCAGACGGTCTGTGCACTTCCTCCTCGTTATTGCTGTCACTGCTCTCTCCGCTAACTCCGCTACTTTCTTGCTCGCTCGTTTTCCTCTTCAGGCTTTGAACAGAGAAGACACTGTCCAGCAAAACCTGCCAATGGAGAAGACCGTCAAAGCACGCACAAATGCCAATAGCTACGATCCCTTGCTCCTTGCTGAGCATTGAGCAGAAGCTGAAGAAGAGGCTGAGGATGATGAGGTTCCAGCGAGTGCGGCCAGAACTTGTCAGGGAATGGCCGCAACCGTTGGAGATGGCTCTGCAGTAGGTGAGGATGGAGAGCAGGAAGAAGATACAGCACACGACCTCAGCACGACCCACTACACTGGCAACCTGAGAATCACCAAATTACATGATTACACTCAGCCAACAACAATAACAGAAACAAACAAAAACCAACAACATATTCATATGTCATTTTCTGATACATACTGACTTGACACCATTGGTTCAACCCCCCAATATCACTTGAACTGCATTAAAATGCCTACTGTTGAACATGATAAATAAAAAAATCACCCAAATTTTCACAATTATATTTTAACACTACAAGTAAGTGTGTACTAAGATAGCTCATAATTTATGCAATTAAAATCATAGCAGAAATATGATCCAATAAAATTCATGATTTCATAAGAAAATCTGGTGTAATTGACAGCAATTAAAATTATAGCTCCATAGGTAGCTCTGAAGCAATTCACTTTACTATATCATCAAGCCTGATGTCACATTAAATTACAATAAATGTTCATATATTTATTCAAAATTTACGTAGATCTGCACTTACAGCTTCTGTGTGTATGCTGTGCACAGCAAACATGAGCCCAGTAAATGTACTCCATTGAAACTGCACAAACTTTGAGTAGTATCCACCTCTCAGGCAAGCGACTGTATTGTCGCCAAACAGCAGGCGAGAAAGGAAGAAAACGAGCAAAGAAGCGGCAGAATGGAGCAGGACGTTCACAGCGTGGTAGCTGTACGGCTGCAAGCCACTGAAGTAGAAGTTAAAGTAGCGGTAGGTGAGTACGGTGAGGGGGCGGTAAGATTTGTGGCTCTCGACTCGAGCCATAGATCCGCCCCAAAAGTCGTGCTGGAAAACCTCCCAGAGCGACGTTTTGGAGCTGTCGAGGTCATCGTTGGTCAGAATGGCTCTATGGTCATCGAACACAAAGTCTCCATCCAGGGAGCTTAAGTAGCAGAGAGTAGATGACAGGAATATAAGACAGCTGGGGAAAAGAAGCTCGCCCCAGCTCATCATTTCAACACCAGAGTCAGTGGGTGGAGCTAAAGTACAACTCACACATGCGCATTGGTTAGGCTTGTACCTTATATATAGTACCCACTCTCCGTTTTTTTGTTTACGGAGTCGTCTCCGAAGTTTGCGTGAGGCCGTTAGATTGAAAATGTGTGGTAGATGTGCTAGGTAAGGTTTCTTTAGTTGGAGGAAAAGCAAATAACTATAGTTGTTCTTAAAGTGCTAGAAATCGTGACTATATTCGTCGTGCTTGTGCCTACCGTCCCCGTGGAAAATCTAAAGCTGTGAAGCCCCCTTGGGTTTTCAACTGTTCAAGTCTTGAGTATCAACCATGCTACAACCTCAGTCCTCAAATGAACAGGCAAGGAAGTATAAACTACCATACATGCTTTGCTAAAATGACGATTCGTACCTATTCGCACGTTTCCACCTAGTAGACAACACATTTTCTCATTAACAATTTTATTTTATTTGCATTGTCTTCGACAGTCCAGTGTTAATCTCAAGTGAACACTCCCACATCCAGAAGGCAGCTGAGGGGCTTGTTGTCTCTGGTGAATGCACAGAGGGAAGCCTTGGGGACAGAGTGTTACAGCCCATGAAGTGGGGATTGGTGCCTAGCTGGAGACAGGACAGTGACAGCAAAAACACCCCCCTTCTCAACAACTGCCGCTTAGACGGTATTGCAGAGAAGCCATCCTTCAGTAGTGCCTATCGTAAGGGACGCCGATGTGTGGTGGTGGCTGATGGGTGAGTCTGTGGGAGGGGAGGTGGTTGGTGATAGGACTAAGTACCACACCACAGCCAGATCTTTTTACTCAAGTTGTTCTGTTCCCCTGAATTTCAGAGCAACAGTGCATGTATGATTACATGAGATATATAAAAGAAGATTAATTACGTATTTTTAATCATTTACAAGATAAGAGATACGTTAATCATTTACAAGATAAGAAATGTATTAACTATTTTTAAACATTTACAAGATAAAACATCAAGATAAAACATATATTACACAGTACTCAGTTTGTCTGTCAGTCAGTCAGTCATAGCACAGCGGATCTCGAAGACTGCAGCCTCCCGAACATTGAATGAAGCATCGAACTTTTGTACTGGACAAATTAAGTCCCTTTAATGTGCCAGTTTTTTATTTATTTTTTTTTTTTAATTTCAACTTAGTATTCCAAAAAAAAGCTATGTAGTCATTTTTTTTTTGGCCGTACAACCGTAAGCGGCCCTTATAGTCACGTGGTAATCACAGCGAATATCTTCTTGGCTCGCTTTTTGCTATAGACTATATTCTCAGCAGTTTACCATAGTGCTTGGAGTTTCCCATCGAAGCTACTGGTCAGGTGAGTGACTCTTGCGTGTTTAGCTTCTCTATGAAGGCAGCATTAGCATCTATTGTTCATTGTACGTGTTGCATACTGACTGGATGAGCTCAAGCTACACTTCGACTTGCAAGAGCTATGTATTGGCCTGTTCATATTGATATTACTCCAAATAAATGATTCTTTTGGTCTTAGTAATAGCTAGCTAGTGTATAGTAATGCTGAGGGTTCGCACCCTTGGTGATTCATTTTCTAAAGTATTAATTTATTACCGATTTTTTGTAACTTGACTATCATCTGCTTGAAAAAGTACACCGGTGAAAGGGTTAATAATTTTAAGCAAACATTTACATTACATAATAATTTTGGTATAAATAGAGATGTTTCGATCTCGAGAGATCTTTATGTGTTGGATAAAGCTGAAAGTAAAAACCTAGGATGCAAATAGCTGGATTATTTTTAAGAGAGGGTGATGAGGAACAAGTAGCAATGCACATGGATGGTGTGAAAACAGTAGGCAATGAGTCCAACTATAAGATGTAGTGGTTAAACCAATAAAGTTAATTGCATTCCATTGCAGTGAAATAATGCCATGTGTTTAAGTCTCTACCATACCCTTTCACCCAGCACATTGTTTAGTAGGTAAAGGGAGGTAGATGTGAACTCGAGTACAGAGACTCCAACTGTCCCAGAATCTCCGGGACAGTCCTGGATTTTGTCCCTTTATTCCTGGTCCTGGGAGGTATCCCCATTTGTCCCTGAAGTCAACTAGCTGAAATTATACCATTTTGGATAATTATCAAATAATTATTATTTTGATATTTATTTTCATCTATATTTTTATAAAATGCATTGCTCACCTTCACTACTAAGATGGTGCGATTATTTATGCATCCTGTACCAGGTCGCATTCACTGTTCCAGTCAAACTAGTACCGATCATTGTCCAAACTTGAACCATGCCACCATTTATTTACTTGATTATCATCTAATTTTTAATTCTGAGCAATGTTCTTGTGAGCATTGTTTGTGAAGCTTTTCTGCAGGAAGTCTACAGCAACATATTACCACTATACTATTGTAGTCACGTACTCCTCACAATTATAGAATAGTCGCAACACTTTTTAGCCATAACCATAAAAACAAGAATACCTATTAGTGTGGAAAACCCTTTACCAGACAGAAATTGGTAAAAAATAAATAAAAAAAAATTTTTTTACTTTTTTTGAAGTACACAAATAGCCTTCTCTTTTGGTCTTGGCTCATGAATTTGTTTGTTTGTTTTATATATTATAGCAAATTCTAAATACATGACCACTGAAATTTTTGGTGTATTTAGGGAGAAGAATAGGTGTTTTACTCTATAAACTTCCTTGTTTTTAAATTAGTAGTATTATTATTACTTACTATTATAACAATCACTTCGAAAAAAATTTTTATGGGGGGGGAGAGAGACTTGACTTTGGGCAGAGGGAGAATCCCAGTTCCTCCTCCCCCCCCCCCCCCTTCTGAATGAAACCCTGACTTTTCTTCCATTATCATACCAAGGGTTCATTAGAACTCTATTCCACCATCTACAATCACTTCTCAGATTGTATGTGTGCGTGTGTACACATAAGGAATGGAGTCGCTGTTTGTAAAGCCCCAAAGGCTAAAACAGCTGCTTTTGAAATGCCATGTCAAAATTGAACAACAAACACACATTATCAAACTCATAACATGTCACGCACACGCACACTGTTGATATGACCAAATTTCCTTCAGCTAATGTATACTCTACCCAGTTCAGTACCACAAAGAAAGGTCTTTAGCCTGATAGCCATGGCAGAATGAGTTGTGTTATTGTGTGTGTGTGTGTGCGTGTTTGTGTGTGTGTGTGTATGTGTATGTGTGTATGTGTGTGTGTGTGTTTGAACTGAATTTCATGAAATCAGACTCAGTGCTTGTGTTCCTGACCTTTGGTACTCTTAGGGTCACATATTATAGTGCTCACTTTTAAGGTTTCTTTTCTATAAATTTAATTTTGTATGGTTCTAAAGAATAATGACAGTTTAAGTGAAGGGGTTTGAAATTAATAAGAAGGTAGGAAGGTTATAGCATATGGTTTATGGAGCATCACAAATAAGTTTCTATTTGCTGCAGTTGGTCTAGGTGATCTTTTGTGCTGTACTTTGGAAGCATTTTGTTCAATTTTTTCATAGCTTCATTTAATTATTTATTTAATTATTTAATTAATGAATTGATTAATTTATATTATATTTTATTTCATGCTTGCATTGGCTTGATAGAAAATCTATGCATGGAATACTTTGAGGTCTTGTAAGTGAAAATATCTTCTATTTTCTGCAGATTTTTTGAGTGGCAGAAACGAGGCAAAGAAAAGCTGCCATATTTCATTCACTTCAAAGACAACGAACCCACTGTCTTTATGAAGGAGGTAGAAGATAGTGAACGTGAGGCTATGGAGACCCAACTGAAAGGCAAGAAGCCGTGCTGCAGTAGTCTTCCTGATGCAGACCGAAGCAGCAAATTTGAGGAAGGGCGTGGCAGTGCTGCTGATGTTGACCCCGTTGATAAGTCATACAGCAATATCCTCACTGGAAGAATGCTCACAGTGGCAGGTTTTTTCGACATCTGTATGAAGAATGAGGTAATGAGCCATTTTATTCTCAAGTATAAAAAAAAAAAGAACAACTTTAGCCCCCCCCCCCTCCATTCCACCTCTCCTCTATTGAAACACAGAATGTAGTAAAGCAGTGATCATTACATGCAAATTGAGGCAGTCACAGTGTAAGTGGGTCAGTCTGTGATGACTGCAGTCACGTTTACCACTGAGAAGGAAAAAAAAGAAAAGCACTACAGTTAGTAAATTGTGGGATGGAAACTGAGAAAATATTAGGAGGGTAATTGGCTGGCATATCAGACACTCCAATGCAGTGATTCTGACAGACTACAGACCAGGAGCAATGTGCTGCAAGTCCTTGACTACAGACCAGGAGCAATGTGCTGCAAGTCCTTAAAGCCAGCTTTGAAGATCCTTTTTGGTGTGTTAGCTTTATTTGTAGCCACTGGATGGAATTGGCTGATGGCCTACCCGCCCACGCATGCACGCCCACTTACTATAATAGCTCTGAATGAAACATTCTCTATTTTAAAAGTTATTTTTCCAACTTATCATTTTCTTTTCTCTCCTCTTCTTTTCCGTTGTATTGTAGGAGCCTCTCTACACGTACACCATCGTCACTGTAGACGCCCACAGGGACTTTTCACAGATCCACCACCGCATGCCGGCTGTGCTAGACGGAGAGGAAGCCATAGAGGCGTGGCTGGACCCATCCGTCTCGTCTGACGAGGCCGTCAAGTTGCTCGTCTCATCTTCTGCCCTCACTTGGTATCCAGTGTCTAACGTTGTTAACAATGTTAGAAACAAGAGTGCAGAGTGCATCCACAGGATCGACCCCAGGTAGTAAATCACATGCTAAGTACTGTTTGTAATTTGTATAAGGATATGTTTGTCAGTAACGACAACGACCAACAGCGGCGATGGCGGTGTGTATTCATGAATAATTCATGAGCTGAGCCCAGTTCGATTTTATGGAAATGACAACTCTTCTCCCCCCCCCCCCCCCCCGGCTGAAATTTAAAAAATGCTGACTTTATATCCTTGAATTGTTCTGCTCACTGGTTGTGTGTGCAAATTTGAATACAGTTAGTTGCTTTTATCTTGGCTATACAATGAACACTTGACTAATATATTGGGTGTGGCATTGTGGAAGGAACAGAAGGAAGTTTGTAACAGTCACTTGTAGCAGCTGGAACTGGATGGAAGTCCCTGTCGCATTCAGAATTAGGCTTATAAGGGCCTTACCTTAAGTTTCCTTGGCTGGCTACGATATCCTCCAATGGTAATACAGTGGGAAAACCCCAGCACTGCTATTAACAATGGTAGTTTATTTTGCTTAGAATTTATCCATCAGTTATCTATTCTAATTAGCATGTTTGATCTCAGTATGTTTCATTGATTGGAAATCCGCTTTAATCTGTTTGTATTTCTACATTCACGAGCATTTAGAATAACATCCACTACTGTAAGGCTTTCAAAAATAACGTTTTAATTGTCAGCTCTAATTTGTTTGTTTAACATACGACTTCTTAAAGCTTGTTTGTGCATTCAACTAACAAAAAAAAAGCAGTTGGATTGCTTAGCTCTCAGCTGTTTGTGTGTTGTGGCCAATAAAAGGTCACATTAAAAGGCACGTCGCAGCATGCCAGTCAATTTGTCTGTCCCACCTTCTTTTTTTTTTTGTATTTTTATTTCTTCGGATGATGTCCTAGCACGCTACTCACAATGTTTGCAAATTTGTTCTACAAATTTCTGTTAGAGCGGCAATGTAATCTAGACATGGCATATGTGTGACTGTGTCATGTATGAAAGTGGGTGTGGATGCACTATAATTGCTCTTTATTTGGATGCTTAACGAGCAGTGTGAAGTGGAGGGATAAGTTCTTACAGATGGATAGATACACTTGTCTAGATCTGGCTGGTCAAGTTATCATGTGACTACAAACAAAATTTAGTTGTTATTGTCTTTTTTTGTGTATGTCGGTGACCATTTCTAGCAAGGAAGTGTCCAAAAGCCAGAAGACTTTGCGGTCATGGTTTTCTCAGAAGACACCTAAGAAGAATGAAGAAAGGTCTTCTCCGCCCCCTTCCAAAAAACCCAAAATGTGATAATACGCAAGGTGGGACACAAGAATACACAAGGCATGACTGTTTATTCACTTTTTTTTCTTTCTGATTTCATAATTTGCAGCCCAATCTATTTTTATTTTGTCGCCATGGTATCAGGTCATGATTTTGTGCATACTAACGGTTCTATTGTGCCAATAATTATGATCAATAAATTTTATTCATGAATGACTGGCCCGTTCAATGAATTTGTGTGTGTGTGTGCTGTGATTTTGCGTTGTAGTTATCTTCGCTGAGAAATTGTCTCTCCCGTAAACGTATTTATGACCCAGCAGCCAGACAATTAAAGCCCGCAGTAAAGTTGAAAATTCGTGTAATTGGAGAAATTGGAATTAATTTTTTGTTGAGGGTGTACGAATTTGAAATACTGGTTGTTATAGGTGAAAAAAGAAGTCGGGTGGCAAATCCGGGGCGACTCTCGTCTGAGAAATAGGTTACCTTTGATATTCAAGAGTTTTGTTCGGTAGTGTTCGTCGACGTAAGAAAGCCGTTTTAGCAAGTGTGTTGGTGACGGGTGCGTTGCAGGAACTGCGGACGTCGTTCGGCTGCTGCGTCTGTGAGTGAGTTAAAAAAAGAAAAAGAATGTGCTTTGGGGGGTTGTTTTAGAGTTCTCAGGAGTCATTATAAGATAATGGAGAGCGGTTTCGTGGCTGTGATAACTAGGCTCAAGAGTAGTTTGGTGTGTTTTTGTCCTAGCTCCGAGTGAAACAATCCAACAATACATTTGTGGCTAAACAGACGGAGAGGTTTAGTAAATTGCTTGTTGTCCGAGTGGTCAATGCTTTCAGGCATATGTTTTCTCTCAGTGCTTGTAGTGTATGTAGCTAGTTAGCAACTTAGTTCTCTCTTTTTTCACTGGGTGTGGCCAGCTAGCTAATCACTACTGTATGTGTCTCTTCGTTGTTTACCAGTTATATATTTTATTGTGACAAACTTGCACCTTTAAAATGGTGCTTGGCAGGTGAGATACGGACGAGACATTAAGCTATGTAGAGAGACTGTGTGTGGTAGCTTATTTATCAATATATATAATTATGCCAGCGAATTAGGGTTTTGCTGTGTTAGTTGTTTGAATCTAGGAATAGTTTTATGTTTAGCTGACATTTGCTATCATTTTAAGTAATCCTTTAATGCACTGGAATTAGAAGAGGTCAAATTCTATTCTGTTTGGTACATGATTATGTGGGTGATATCATCTTGTAAATTACGCTTTAGCTGTAAATATTCAGTATTTTTGCTATCAAAAAAATTGTATCTCAGAGTGTCCATATTCTTGCTGCTAATTGTATACAGTGGGCACGGTTTTTAAGAAAGTTCTGTGTTTGAGGCATATGAATAGTGAAAAATAGACCAGAGAAATGAAAGACAACATTTTGTTATTTTAAAACAAAACAAAAATACAAAAACCCAGGCCCCTCCTCTCCAGCTGACTGTGTTCTTATGAGGTTGCCTGTTTCTGTTAAGAGTACAATTCTTTGTGCAGTAGTGGAGAGGGTTTATTAAGGACTGTCTGTGTGTGTCACCTATCCATTGGCCTTTCAAACTAGACAGTAGGCATCACCCAGAACCTTTGTACTCTATGGGCAACGCACCTCTAGGCTGCTAGAAGTGAATTCAAAGTTTGTATGTATGTATGTGTGTGTGTGTGATGTGTGTAGGTGTATGTAAGGCTTTGTATGTCCTGGCAGGATTAACTGTATGTGCTAGTGGTAACCAAGTGGCAGTCATCCCTCTCTGTTTGTACAATATTATGGGCTACAAAACCATATTCAGAAGAGTCTGTAATTCACACGTCATTTCTTTGTTTTAACTCCAACCCATGGCTCCAAAAATTCTAATCTTTTATTTTTCTCTTAAGACTAAAAATAGATTTCATAAGTATTTGTGAGGGTGCATTCTATAAGATGTTGGTTCCAATAGGGTCTCGTCATACTTAGCAACGGGGTGGCTGCAGCGCTAATTGCTCCTCCCTTTGTTGTTATCACCTTGAATGGCACTACCAAGACGGCACGCCAACAATACCATTGCTCCTTTCCAAGTGGGTTGGGATTGCCGTAGTAACCTGGCCCCTTCACCAAAAAAATGTTTTGTTCCAGCCTTGATAGGTATATATGTGAATGTAGAGAAGCCTTCGTACCGCCAAATTTTCCCCTGCAATGTACAGCCATGCATAATAAGTTTGGTGTTTCTGGTTGTACATTCACTGACCATACTCCATTACATCACGCACATAACACACACACATACACATGCACGCACATACACACATACATATGCACACACTCACATACACACTCCTTTTTGGATTGTTTGAGTGGGTGGGGAAATAGTTACTACTATAGTTGTTGAGTGCTTCTGGAATGTGTGACACAAGAAGCCTTGATCTCCTCCCTTCAGGTTGCATTGCTGTGGTCCGTATTAGACCATGAGTGGGACACTTCCTTTCAGGTTGTGTTGTTGCGTCTTTGATAAAATCATTGCGACCTAAACATCAGAATTCCCTCATGGTAACCCATTGTATCTCGAGTCCTTGTTCATAGCTGGAGTGGTAAAAGTGAATTGTCAAGGACTGCCGTAATGTGTCGGTTGAATATTGCAACGTAACCGTGTGTGTATACGGTTGGAGTTCTTCTGTTGCTTTTTTGGAGTTTTGTTTGTGTGAGTTTGTTCCTCATAATGGATGGGGTGGGTTTATTGGTGTTTCTTTGAATTTCCTAAAATGACTGAGTGCATGTATAATAATAACAATAGATCAAATTAAGGTTATAAGATGGTATAAAGTTGTGTTTGTTTTTTATATTTTAATATAGTTATATTTTGTGCGAATTATTATTATATGATAGATGAAATAATATACAATACCAAATGTTGCAGTAATCATTGATACTTGGTGTTACGGTTGCTTGGTCCATCCATTATGAATCTAGTGACTAGTGAGTGTTCCGCTAAGAAATCTATGTGATAGTCAGAGTTCCCTTTCTGTAAATAATTTCTAATATTCATACATACATGTACCTTTTTTGTCATTTCCCCCTCCTTCCCTAAGGACGTTGCCAGCACATTTTTCCTTGCCTTTAGCTTTCAACTGTCAAGTGCTTATTTTCCTCCTTTGAGCCGGCTTTCTTTTGTCTCATTGTCTTGCGAGTGCAGAGATGGAATAGGATCCTTTCTCTGTAGTGGTAACAATGAAATTAGGAATCTCTGGTCGCCAGTGGAAACAGAAACCTTGCACTTCGCACAGGCTGCCTCATCACCCACCAGTCAGCAAGTATTACGAGTTATGAGGTCATTTTGTTTTTTTTTATGGTACATGTTGTGGTGTTGGTGAAAAGTAGTGTGGAAGCATGTTCAGTACATTGATTCACCATTAGAGCCATGTTATTTAGCTGTGACTAAGCATCACCTATGAACCAGTATACTACTACTACTACTACTACTACTACTACTACTACTATTATCATTATTGTTATCATCATCATTATTCTTCAGTGAGATTTATTCTTGTGGTTTTGGATGACCCTTAGCTCCGTCATAGTGGGTCATAGTGGCAGTCGTTGTGTTGAGTATGTGTGTGCTCGCGTGCCCACCTCTTTGCAGGATTCTAATGGACCAGGCAGGATGTGTGGTGACAGGCGTGGTGAAGCTGTAATTCAGGTGCTTGAGAAATGGAGAATGGAATCTTCTTGTGTTACTGTTACTATCTGTTGAGTCTTTCCAATCCATCGAATATTATTCTAATGTAAAATTTTCAATACGGTACTTGAATTTACTATTAAGCGGAAGCACATGTGTTTTCCCTTTCTACGTACATGCTTTTATTTCTCATAGCTTTTCAACTAATTTGAGTAATAATTAATCCCTCATCCCATTTGTATGTATTAATTATCAAAGCCCATCCTTTAGATTTTGTGTAGGGTCCAGCACTTTCTTTTCTTTCAACAAAGGGAAAATGTATTCCATACCTTTGTGGATTGATTTGCTATAGCATGTGCTCTGTCAAGTTCACTTTGAAGTGAGTTGCTTCTATAGATCAGATGTCACATTGGCCATCCCCCGGCTCACAGGTGATCAGCCCATACCATCACTGTGCAAGACTTCTCCTAAAACCTTTGTCTTTCTGTAGATCTTTTGCATTAGGTCTATTTTTGGTTTGCCTTCTATTTTTAGAAAGTTGCACATTGAGTAGGTGGCTGGTTGATTTTATCTATTGATAGGCTGGGATGTGTCCAAGAGTTCGTAGTGGTGTTCAACTTATTACTGGAGTTTTACATTGCTGTTGTTGTTGTTGTTGTTTTGAATCAAAGCTTTAAAAACTCAGAGTGTGTGATAGAAGTCACTAACCTATTTTAGTGGTTTCCCCACGAGTTTTCCTATTGGTTCAAAGCTACATGGGTTGCACGAGCATTTAACCAACACTTTTTTTGTGTGAGATTCACACGCCATACATGGGGAGGTATCGCAGGAATGAGAAGTCTGATACTCCGCAACTATTGGATGATTTATGACGTCAATAGCCTACAGTCATACCTGCTGATTATCTGATACTAATTTTGATTAAAATTTCAACAACTTGAACATTGATTTTCTTAAAAAAATAATAACTACATTTACGGAGGAATCCTAATTATACTCTGTGTAAGTTGAGAATTTTTTTTTGTCATAAAATAGTAAAGTAATTCTAGGAAGAGTTGTTCAGGAGTGAGAGAACGTTGTTGTTGTGTGCATTCGTTGGAAGCGAGTTCCTCTTGTTCCAGTCGCAGTTTACTTCAGAATCAGTAGAAATGAAAGTGCCGCTGACGGTGCTTGTGTTGAGTGTGAAATGTGACACAGGATGTTTGGAGGGCTCTGCATCGCTGCATTGAATAGCTCAGTCTGTAGTCAGAATGCGTTTATCTGTTAGTGAAAGTAATTGGAACCAATTTCAGATTGTTGCTTGGTACTTCTAGTTCAGTGGTACAAGATTGGTCGGTAATGTGGACTGAACAGATTAGAATACTGCAATATTCCCAGTATTATAATATAATATAATATGTATATGTAATTTATATTACATATGGTATTATGGAAATACTTAGTTTGAAGCTTAGTATTATGTCATTTGTACTGATGAAGACTTTTTGTGGTAGAAATGTCTTGTACAGAACTAATAAAGTACTACAAAATTTATTATTATGTAAAGACTATAGTAAATGTGTCTTTCTGATTTATTTTGAAGTGTTGATGAAGATGTGTTAAGATAGTGCAAATTTTTGTGCATGCATACAGCTACGTACATAGGGCAGACATTTGGAAGGATGTATACAAAGGTTGTGTGCAACATAGTGAACTACTGGTCTTCATATGGGTAATGGTTTGATAAAGGAAGCACCAGGCAGTGAGAAAGACTGCTCCGGCAATCCTATTGTAGTGATGAGTTTACACTACTAGTAAAATAACAAGCAGTACTTTATACGTTTTTGTCAAGTATAATTTTTGAACCCCTTTTCCCACTATCTTTTACTACCAAGTTACCAACTACATAGGTACGTATATTACAACTGCACAGTGGTATAGGAAGGGGGGAGGGGGGATGGAGCCCCCTCATAATTTGGGGCACAATGTAAAGAGTTGATTCTCTCACTTAAAGCCCCATACTCAAACATCTTCTTACACTGCTGGCTGCTGCAGTTTGTGCTTTTCTTTTCTTATCATTGTCTGACATGCATCACCATCTCTCTCCTCTTGGCATTGCTCCCTGTGCCATCCAATTCAATGCAAATCCTTTTGTCTTTGGTGCACACAGATAAGGTCCATGTTTTGGAGAGGTTCCAATTTAAATTTTGTTTTTATTTGGCCAGCGGTATGTGTCAGAGTAGAGACGAGTTAAGTCAGCCAGTGGGTGCAGGATTGTGTGTGGCATCATGTTACAGAGAGTCGTCATTTGCCATATTCATGTGGCGGAAGGTGATGTTTCCGTAGAATGTGAACTCTGTAATTGTTGCCAATATTAAGATATGGTATGTATGTGTGTGCAGGTATGAGAGGGGGAATGTAAATCATACCTCATTGAAGTAAAAATAAGTTACCACCCCCTTACAATTGAGAATCAGGAGCTTTTTTTTTTTTGTTTGTGTGTGTGTTGTGTGTGTGTTGGGGGGGGGAAGGGGGGAGGATTTGAAACCGTAAGATGTGGTACATAAGATTCTGTTCCCACATACTACGCACTTCACTTCCCTTTACACACCCACTTTCCTTTTCACACATGCTCGCACATGTGTCTCTTCCTTTCCCATGCCAGCCTGTGAATGCAGTATACCTACCAAATTGTCATACCAATTTATACTAGATGCTCTATTCAGTACCTCAAAGATCTCACCGGCAACTCCTTTGTAAAAGACCGAAACGTCTCATTGCAGTACTGCTGTATGTGTGAAATGGCAACTGAGTGGTCATATTAGAACCTTGCCTTATATGGAGTGTACTACTTTTGTGCTAACATCGTCACATGATGCAAGACTTTGAAACGTGTGATTTGATAAGGCCTGGGCAATGCTTGGTGCATATCAGGCATGGCTGGAATGCGGCTACCTGACTTGCAGAATGAGTGGTGACAGTGGCTGGCCTTGTACTGCCTATTGTCCAGCTAGGATGATTGGGTGTGGGGGGAATACAGACTGGGGATGGTACTATGGAATGAGGATTGCGACATATATATTTACTTGAAGTGACAACAAGTGTGCGGGCTTGAGACTTATGCTGCATTTTACAGTAGTTGTAATCACTCATCCTTTCTAACTTGGGATCCCACTCGGTCATAAAGACATGGTGGGCGTATAATCTGAACTTACATCCATCCTTATGTGTTGGTCAAAGTGACAGTCATGGGGTACAAAAGGTCAAATAGTTTGAAAAAGAAACTTTCCCATCATGACAGGATTTTAAACCTCTTACTTTTCTCCCTCCTTCATTCCTACAACCAGACATGGCACAGTATGTAATATGACCAAGTAGTTGGGTATATATATGTGACCAGTTTTGGGAAAATCGGCCTAAACGCGGCATCTAAAGTTTTCTAATTTATTCTACCAGTAGGTTGCACGGGGCCTTGGGATGCCGTCCTCCTAATTTGGAAGCTGCAGCACAAGACGTCTTCGCCCTACGCACTACAACACTTCAGTATTTTTGCTAAACTTATTATTGCTGATTTCGAAAAAACGCCGCTTAAAGGTGTTGCTAAGGTCAGGGGGCGTGCCTTGTGTCCGTATACTATTACCGCGTGTCTCCGGGACACTATGGAATAAACCTGTTACAGGCAGGTTGAAAGAAGTCTAAAAGGCTTAATGCAGGGCTCCTTGAGAAACTATGATGGCGAGAATTGCGTGAGTATGGGATTATGTAGAATAGTAAGTGAATTAGTTAACTACAGTTTTTTTCCCGCTGTTAGTGAAAAGCCCGCCAATAATTTCTTAGCAACGCTCCGTACACGAGTCCAACCGGCTAGTGTTTCTAGCCTCCTAGCGTGAGTTCTAGAGCACGGCCAGAGCTTACAATGCGTCATAAGCTAGAGCTAACTGGTGTCTATCCATTTCTACCATAAAATTTGTTTCGAAAAAAATCGACCCATAAGGTTTTACCCGGGGATACTGAAAAAAATTGTTTGCCGTGTTTAGGCCAATTTTCCCAAAACCGGTCACATATCATTCCATGTGTATGCATGCATCAATTAGAACAATTTTTAATAGTATCTGGGTATTTATTATATAATGTATTATGATATGTTATATAACAACCTGACAAATATCTGTTGTTGTTAATAAATAACAAATAATAATTTAGCACTGTACAATTTATTAGACAGGGCTTAACAATTAGTTAAAAGGTGCAAAATATAGTAGGAGAAAACAATACTTACAGATGATTTCTTGTTTATGGACGCTGTGGTGATCTGCTCCAGTTATTTTGTTAGTATCTTCACTTGAGATTGCAAGACTCGTTTTTCAGACTCTAGATGAAGTTGTTCATCTTGGACTTCATTGAGATATAATTCACTCTGAATCTTTTTATTTGCAATATTGCTCCTCAGCTGATTGATCTCAATCTTCAGTTGATTATTCACAGTTGTTTTTAGACTACTCTCAGTCTTCAGTTTATTGATCTCTGTCTTCTGTTGATTGATTAGTTCTGCCTGTACTTGTATGACACTTGTCTTTAAGTGATGTTTCTCTTCTACAAGTTGTTTCTTTGCACATTCAAGCTTCTTTTTGTCCTTCTGTAATTTCGTATTCTCTTCAATCAATTCTTCATTTTCTGTTTCTAATCTACTTTCAGAAATCTGATTAATATAACAATCAAATGACAACATTACATTCTAAACTCTGATTAAGATTTCGGCTATTATAAGCTAAAAATATTCCTATATAAATGGGAAATTATTACACAATAACTACCTTATCTAAATGTGTGTAAGTAATAGCATGGGTAACTGTGCTACTTAGGGTTGCATATGCAACTGAAATAACATGAGACAAAGCCTCCTGCTATTTCGATTGTTTTACAAGTGCAATAGCTAAATGAAAGCATGGTGGTGCCAGTATCTTTTCATCATTTGTACTGTAGCATCAACGTAGTGGTCCTTGGCTAGTCTAGGTATAATTATCTTATTGTCATTCATTTATCTTTAATTTACCTCAAGTTTTTTTATTATTATATCATTTTCTTTTTTTTCTTTCATGTGAAACACGCTGATTAGGTTGATAGTTCTCCCCAGACTTCCTCCATTCTCCATTCCATCCTGTATCCTTGTTAGTATCTCCAGTAGGTCCTCAGCAATAGGTCTAATTTGAGGAGAATTGTGCAGGCAATTAGTCACCATTTCTACAAGAACAGGATGAGATTCTAACACCTCATTCTCCAACTTCTTCATGTACACCTCACGACGCTCTACTTCAGTGCGACCAATAACTCGACCAGGATTGTATGGTTCCGAATGTGTAGCCAATAGTAATTCTCCTGGAAACATCTATAAATTGATGAATTGATTCTGATGTCATATAATTGATAAACAGGGCCGTATTGTCTCAATATTTTGTGCTTAGTTTACCAAATACATACACACTATCACACTCATCTATTTGTGACCGTCTATAGGAAAACCAGGCACAACGCGGCACCCTTCGAAAAATTTTTTTTTGCACTTACGGAGTTGTCGGCATCCAGATATTGAGCTCTCCAAGTTTTATCGTCGTAGCTTAAGTCGTTCCCGCTATAATAGACCTAACCGTTCCCTTCCGTCAGCTTGAAACAATATATTTTTAAGAAATCGATCGATCTTTTCTCGATATTTACGCATGCCGCGTTGTGCCCGGTTTTCCCGTAGACGGTCACATTTATCTATAATGTTCTACAAAACCTTGTAATTTCAATGTGCAATGGCTGTAAACATTTAATATGACGGTTGCAATACTGTTTAAGATACTAATGATAAAAGTAATCAGTGAGTTCTTTACTTTGATTAATAAAATATCAACCAAAATGCTTGATATAAAGTACAGTAGGACTTCGGTTATCCGAACACGTTGAAACTGGCAGGTGTTCATAACTAAAATGTTCAGATAACTGAACACAATAGAAAATATATTACACAGCACTAATGAAGAGGCATGGTCAAGATATTCTTAGTTTCAACACATGCTAGCTATTATTAAATTTTAAGTGTTTGGTTAATTGAAGAGTTTGAACAATTGAAGTTCGGATAACTGAAATTTTACTGTAATGTTTCATAGCTAATGCAGACATTCCGCACCAAGAATTTTTACAAAATTCTCTTGAGCTGCACCACTGGTGATGATGAAGCACCAAAGGTGCAAACCCTCAGTGCTATCAAACACTACCAAGCTATTACAATAATATAATCTCCTACCAAAAGGACAAGCAGTCTGTTAGCTATTTTAATGAGGCATCAATATAGCTCAAGCAATGAAAATGGTACATGGAAACGCTGTATTCATAAGAGAAGAAGCTAAACTAGCCAGAAACACTCACTGGTATGCATTTTCAACGTGAAACTTCACTTCTTTCAACTCCATTAATTTCCCTGAGCATAAAGTAAATTACACTGCTGGCTGCAAGAAATTATTTGCTCACATGATTATGATGTGATGCGTTAGGGAGCATTACCAATAAAAGCTGGTACCGATGCGGAACTGAAAGCTTCACATTTTCTCAACAATTAGCCCGAAATTAAAAAAAAGTAGCACAATAAAAGGTCCTAATTCTTCGTCCGGAGTAAGTTCATGCTTAAATCGATTGTTAATTGTCAGTATCTCCAAAATTAGCATGACAGACAGACAGACAAACAGATAGACAGGACAACTACTATAACCCTCTCACGCATGCACACTGAGGGTTAATAAATAAGAATGATTGCTATTGTATACTTTACCTGTGTCAATATGTATAGAGCAAGATGTCCGAATGAGAACACATCTAGAGAGGGGCCATATCTGTGACTTGTGCTGAGAGCCTCCGGTGGCATGTACACAGTGGTCCCAGGATTCTTTGAGAGAGTTTGGGCAAGTTGAGTTGGACTTACAGTTACCATTCGAGAGTTTCCCATATTAGTGATCTTAGCTGTCAGAGATGATGTGAGGAGGATGTTCCTCGCTGTCAAGTCTCTGTGAACTATGGGAGGCCCTCGACTATGCAAGTACACTAAGCCACTGCCTGTATCTGTAAGAATGGAAATCTTGACTGCAAAAGGAATATTAGGGGCACACTCCAGGAGGCCATCTACGCTCATTTCTAGTCTCTCCATAACCAGTAGAGGTAGCTCACATCCCTCAAGGAAACACAGGCCAAGGAACTGTGTTATGTTAGGATGTCGGAGACCTGCCATGAGCTGACATTCTTGCTGATATCTGTCAACAATCTCCTGAACTCCTTCATTACCATGATCCAGCAATAATTTATGAATACGCTTGGCAGCACACAAAACCTTGCTATAATTTACCTGAAATAACAGTATGTGGTCACTAAATGGTTTCAACAATGCTTAACATTAATGGAATCTGGTTTTTTATTAAGCTAAAATACTCAGTGCACTACTATACAATAGTTTTAGTTTCATTGATAGGCCCATATGCTAGTCAGGTAAGGGGAGTGAGGGGGAGGAGATGGGTTAGATGCGGGGAGTTTAGGCTGGTTAAGCGGAACAACATTGTATCATTATATCATTTGTGAACTGACTTATATGGTACTGCTGCTACAAATATCCACATATTTTTTTAACTAGCCAAGGTATTGATAGCTACCTGGTTTGTATTTTATGCCTTCATTTTATCATTTGATAAGACAATGGGTGATGGAATAGGTGAAAATAGCACACAAACCAGATAACAAAACGGTAGCAGCAATGATGATAGCCACACATTTGAACCATCCTTTCTAAATCCTTAAGAAGCATAAAGTTACAACCCTTCACTTACTTCTAACACTGAGCCATATGAACCAGCTCCTAGAGTCTTCCCAGTAGGTACCACCTGATCTAAGAAATACTGTTGTAACTCAGAATCTTTTCTTAAAGTTCTGAAAGTTTTTGACCAGCCTAGTCTTCCTTCCAGTCATGATCAAAACCTCAGGGATTGTCCGCGGCAGTGAATGTATCTGCCCAAAATGCGGCGGGGTTCCACCTTATGTCTCACCCGGGTCAATATTCATTAGCACACACAGTCGCCCCTCCCCCAGCCCCCACCCACCCCCAAGTCTCGTGTCATGTAGCTAGACAGGTACCAATCGCTACCACGAAAAAGGGTCGGGACAACTGAAGTTGAGCAAGTTGCACAGATTGCTAATTGGGTTGGGAAGAACAATAGAGAGGACAATAGAAAGGCGGTAACGCGTGAGTGAAATGGTCTAACCCAAGTACTCGAGCATCATCCGCGGGAACTTACCGCAATCTCCTAGTATGCTGACGGTTCAAACAAACTTGCTCACGTCTGTCGATCAGATCCATTCCCGCGTAGCGACTGGTAGAGTCTGGCTACTCGAAACTACTCCTGGGAAGTGAATAAGTAAACCGTCCAATTAAAATTAGTTTTTATGCGTTTCCTATAACCTAGAGAGCCTTCGGATCGGACAAGTCAGTTGCAACCCCGCCCCTCAGTCTCGGTCTGTAGGGAATTATACTACAGCCCTCCCGTTGTGTAAACCCCTTACCGACTTCTACGTCGTGGTGTAACCCATACTTACATCACAAGTCACAAATGCACCTCAAGCCAAGAAATTTGAAGGAACTCAGCTAATTAGCAGGTTATATCCACTTCATTTACAGGGAAATAACCAATGCTATACCCGTGCTAAGTGGTTTTTTCTTGTAATAGCAAGCTTCGTAAAGGACATTCTAGAGACTGAAACTAGGTTAGCTAATTCATTCCTTTTACAGACTTCCTGGAGTTTTAAAAACTAACATTAGCAAATCTTAAATATTCTTCTCGTTTCTGGGTGGATATTCTTCTGGAAAGTCTTTAGCTTGTAAGGATGGAGCATTATCATTGCCAATAATATGGCGCTTATTTAATTTATGACGGCTTTTTTTTTTTTTGTTTAGTTTTGTTTTTCATTTCAAAGCTAGTATCTCACATTACCAGGCCGGTGTCGGATTTTATATTATGGGGTCGCTCAAACACATTATTAGAGACGGTTTTTGCCGGCCACATCAACCTATTATTTTTTCTGTGCGCTGCAGGAATATTAACACTGCATGAAGTGTCTATTGATAACCATAACAAAATCGTAAATTAGCTAGATAACCTCTACAGCCTTGTCAATTTTTTGTCAACTCAGCACAGTTTACAGATTTTGTTATGGGTGGCAATGGACTCTCTCCAGGCAGTTATGGCATTGGCTATTTCCCTGTAAATGAAGTGGATATAATTTAATAGATTATTTTCCACACTTCATACTTAGGAAAAGTAATAATTTGAATGCTTCCATATTTCCGATTTTGCTATCAGTAGACTGGTCCTAGAACTAAACTTACCACATTTGTTACATATTGTTACATAATGGTCTACATCATCCTGAGGTTATCTTTCTCAGCAATTTCATATATGTATTTAAAAAATTCATAAATCTTGAAAAAAATGTTTAGGGTTGCTCTAGATAAAAAATTATGGAAGCAAGGAATTTTAAAGTCAAAGTGTTAATTCGAAAATTCAGCATTACATTACCAAAACTTGTCAAAATTGAGAATGGAGATTCTACAGCCCCTAACTCACTACCTTGCCATCTGTCAACTTCAATAGTTCAGAACTTGCCATTTGACAAATTCAAAATCCCTGGAAGTTGTCAAACACATTGGAGTTTGACTTTTGTCCTTCTTGATCCCCAACTTTTCAAGATTTTTTTTTATACTTTGAAATGTTTCTTTTTTTTTTTCTTTAATTTTTATTTTTTTTTTATTTTTTATTTAAAGGCAGTGATTAGTCTCAACTGCCCACTTTTCAGCATTATCATTACCTTTAGCTATCCGCGATAGCTTCTAAAATAATTACCAAAAAATATATTTCTGAAACGATCTACGCCAAATATTTACTTTTTTCTCCAACGGCCTCCACAAAGAAGACGTGTGATTCACACCACCCTTTTTTTTTCTCACTGCGCAAAAGACGAACACATCAGTGGAAAAAAGGCGTGGCACTTTTTCAGCAGCACGTGAGCTGCTTAAAATGCCGTCAAAACTAGGAAGGCTTAAGATGAAACAACTTTATATTGGAGTCACATAAGGAAGAAAAGCGAAGAGTCTAGGACCTACGTTGGAAAAAGCGCTACTAATTTATGCTATTAGTAGACCCAGAAATGTTTACAGTTTTCCTGTAGGCTGGTTCAAGGAGAACAAATTTAATGATGTGGAGAAATTTGATTTTTTGAAAGTTATAGATTAGAAATTCAACATAAGGCCTCATCAGAGACTCAAAAAAATAACACTGTTTTTTAACTATTGTTGACTGAAACCAGATTCAAAGTGAAGTGAATTTTGTATTATCCCTATGAGAAAGGGGTGATCAATCCTTAATAGACAGTGCTACTGCACTCACTGATAAACTTCGCCTGATTGGCAACAACCTTGAGATAAAGGGTTATGCTTCGACTATTTTTTGAGAGATTTAAGTCAGCATAAGAGTTGATCATAACATTTGCAAGTTTCAGATCATATACAGCAATTTCATCATGAGATCTTAGCACATGGTTATCCATTTTGTTTGATAGTTCTTGTGGTGTAGTCACAGAGGGATGTCACCAGGTGTAGGGGAAGACAGACCAAGTAGGCTGCCACCAGAGTTACTACTGTCCAAGCTGTTTGAAGCTTCTTCCCAACCCAATCTCTGATGTCCTAATTCAGTTCTTAGGTTAGGCCAGATAAAGGGTCCAACAGCATGACAGTAACTGAAGCACAAGCCTGAGCTAGCCATATATATAGCAAACCAGCCCGAGCATGCTCAATTAAAGGATGATACAGTAAACAGTCTGAGGTTGTGAGAATGGAATGTGTTCTGAATGAGATGTTAAGTGTTTGTGACAAAATACATTATTAGTGTGTGTCATTAGCTAGGATGTTCTGCTATGACAGACATGTCCTGTTGATGTGGTGGGTTCACCACAGTTCTGTTGTTATAGTTATTGTTTTTGTTATTATTTTATTATTACTGTAATTATTATTATTATTCCGATTATAATTATTACTATTGATGTTGTTTTTCAGTATAAATAGCGGAATATTGTGATTACTTATATATTAAGGCAAGAAGCATTTTGCTCCCATTATATCCAAGGCCACTGACTTTAACTATTTTATGACCTTTAACTATTTTATGACCCTCCTAAGAACAAGTTTATCCAAACAAGCTGATTTTAAACTGTATTTGGAGAGAATTGTCAACTTCTTAGTAGGTTTTAATAGGATGTGTGAGTTATAGTGTCCCCACTAAAAACAGAATGAATTCAGCTACATTCAGTCTTTGGTGGCTAGCTCAACTTAATCATTTCATGTCAAAATTATGTACTGTACTAAGTACATCTCGTACAGACAAAATACAATGAAATTAAAAAATGTATACCAAACAGCATTAGCTCATTACAATGCTTATGACTCACAAAATTGCAAGCATTGGGGTAGTAAGAACAATGGGAAATTATGGCTAAAAATGACGTTCTTCATATGGAACAAAAGTTA
>WLWI01000975.1_pt1 | contig 25097 bp, 23 predicted proteins | sample 6701501 | NCBI WGS metagenome assembly WLWI01 (sample SAMN12718690, study PRJNA515312) | sponge metagenome | isolation source: marine sponge | host: Mycale hentscheli | place: New Zealand: South Island, Marlborough, Capsize Point | collected 2014-11-01 | reverse complement strand
GACATTCGATATTCAGGAATATTCTGGGAAAAAGCGTAAACTAACTACTTTCTGACGCCTGATGTGAAGCATCCCTTTGTTTCAATGTTAAATCATTCCTGTTTGGTTGTGGCTTGTCCACGTTAGGAAACGATAATATATACCAGCAACCATCAGGTTTTTTATCCCGCTCCAGCGGGATAAAATCGTTGCCTGCTTGCCTTGGTCCCGTTCGCGAGCGGGATCGAAAAATCTACTGCTTGCAGTATAATAGCCAGGATAGGATGTAAATTGTCATAATATGTGATAGTTTTATGGCTACAGCATTTATCCAAACTAATCTGAATAATTCTCAATATTCTGCTGCGAACCCTAATCTCTGCTCAAATAAGCCGATTAGCTCAATTTATTATAAGCGAGTTAAGCGCTCTCGCGACGAATCGCATGAATTAATCAGGCTAAGAAGAATAAACCAATGACGCCATATACTCTATATAAAATCATTCACCTAACAGGTATAATGATGCTCTTTCTTTCCATCGGGGGATTGATCGCAATTAATATCGCAAAAATTGAACCGAAATCACCGCTATCAAAACTAGCCGGATTAACCAATGGCTTTGCATTAATATTAACCCTAATTAGCGGATTTGGATTACTAGCAATTTTGAAACTAAAATTTCAGCTGTGGATCGTCTTAAAATTGCTAATATGGCTATCATTTGGCGGGATGATTTCAATATTGAAACGAAAAGAAAATTCCGGACAAAAATTGTGGTGGTTGGTGATATTCTTAGGAGCTTTTGCCGCATTCATTGCACTTGAAAAACCGTTCTAACGCAAATAACACCCAAGTTTTTAAAGGTATTGCTTATTTTCCAGAAATAGCGCCATGACCACGAAAATTACGAGTCGGAGCAAACTCACCAAGACGATGCCCCACCATATTTTCAGTAATAAATACTTGGATAAATGTTTTACCATTATGGATCTGAAACGTATGACCAACAAAATCGGGCATAATCATTGAGCGTCTTGACCACGTTTTAATCAATCGTTTGTCTCCACTGGCGTTAAGCTTACTTACCTTTTTAAATAGATGCTCATCATAAAATGGGCCTTTCTTTACCGATCTACTCACTTTTTCTTTCTCCATTCAATGATGAATTTGTTTGATGGTTTACTTTTCTTTCTCGTTCGATATCCCTTTGCCAGTTGGCCCCATGGCGACATAGGATGCCCGCCACCGCTGGAACGACCTTCTCCTCCTCCCATAGGATGATCGACGGGGTTCATAGCAACCCCTCGCGTATGCGGGCGACGTCCGAGATAACGCTTCTTGCCAGCTTTACCAAGTACCTTATTCATATGATTTGTATTACCAACCTGGCCAATAGTTGCCATACACTTTAGATGAATCAACCGAATTTCTCCACTTGGGAGCCGAATCTGTGCGTATTTCCCTTCTTTAGCTCTGATAATTGCCTGTTGGCCAGCAGATCTAACCAATGCGCCACCTTTTCCGGGGGTAAGCTCAATATTGTGAATATTTATTCCCAGTGGAATCTCCTGCAATGTGGTTGCATTTCCAAGCTTAAAATCAATTTCCTTATCAACAGAACTGATAACCATTGCCCCAACCTTTAATCCAATTGGGGCCAAAATATATTTTTTCTCTCCATCAACATAGTGCAATAAAGCAATCCTCGCACTTCTGTTTGGATCATATTCAATCGTTGCAACCTTTGCGGGTATATCATACTTGTTCCGCCTAAAATCTATAATTCTGTAGGATTTCTTTACGCCGCCACCGCGAAATCTAACAGTCATTTTCCCCTGGTTATTCCGACCACCGCTTGACTTTTTCCCTTGGACGAGTGATTTCTCTGGCTTAATTTGGGTGATTTCGGCAAAATCAGACACCTTCATATGCCGTCTTGAAGGAGTTGATGGTTTATATTCTTTAATTGGCATTATTTATAGATCCTTAAATATTAAACTTAAAATAAATCAATAGCCTTTTCACCATCTTCCAACGTAACGACGGCTTTTTTCAAATCAGCTTTTTCCCCTAAACCAAACTTATTTCGTTTTGTTTTTCCTGAACAATTCATCACATTAACGCTTTTTACTTTACGTTCGAACAATTCACGAACCGCTCGTTTGATATCATGTTTTTTGGCATTGTTGTCAACGATAAAGGTAAACTTATTGTCTTCCATTAACAGATTACTTTTTTCGGTAACCGATACTGTTTTAATTGTTTTGTAGATATCATTCATAAGCTTAACATTTTCTCAAATTGGAGCTTTTATTCACGTTCATCTAATTTAGCCTGAATAATTCATCAGTATTCTGCTGCGAGCCCCAATCTCTGCTCAAATAAGCCGATTAGCTCACAACACATCTCAGTGAATGATAATTCACTTTCGCCGTGAAAATTTCTCTAATCAATTTATTATGAGCGAGTTAAACGCTCTCGCGACGAATCGCATGAATTAATCAGGTTAGTTTGTTAGAAAACGTTTCAAGAGCGCTTTTTGTAATTACAATCTTATTAAAATACAACAGATTATATACATTCACTGCGTCTGGTTTTACCAGTAACACATTAGGTAAATTCTTAAAACTCAACATTACGTTTTTATCATCGGAATTATCAACGATAATTAATGCATTTGATAATATTTTAATATTCTTAAGTACAGCTACCGCATTTTTTGTTTTAGGTTCATCAAATTTAATTTCATCAACAACAATAACATTTTCCTCTTCGAGTTTTGATGTAAACGCTCTTTTCAGAGCCAATTTTCTGACCTTCTTGTTAACCTTCTTGCTAAAATCACGCGGCATCGGGCCAAAGATAACACCGCCTCCGCGCCAAATTGGACTGCAATTGCTACCGGCACGCGCTCTACCTGTCCCTTTTTGCCGCCATGGTTTTGCGCCACCGCCTCTAACGTTTGTACGGTTTTTCGTCGACGCCGTACCACGTCGAATTCCTGCACGATACGCGACAACGGTATCCACAACCGCTTGGTTTCCATTTTTAAATTCAAGGCAACGCGGGTCAATTTTTACTGTTCCCGCGTTTGTTCCAGAAGAATTTAGAACATCCAATTCTTCAACCATATTTTCAGCATTAACTTCTTTACTCACTTATCCAATCCTCAAATTGACCTTAGCAACGTAATCTTGATCGCTTATTTAATAGGTGCGTATTCAAGCAGATTTTATTTTTTTGGCTTCTCTAATGACAATATATCCACCATTGGCTCCGGGAATACTGCCCTTGATCAACAGAATATTATCATCGACAATCACTTTCGTAATTTTCAAATTTTGCATTGCTCGTCTTACATTTCCCGTATGTCCAGGCATTTTTCGCCCTGGATACACACGCCCAGGATTTACACACATCCCTATTGAACCACCACGACGCGACCAGTCGCCGCCATGACTTTCCCGACCACCTGCAAAATTATAACGCTTTACTACCCCTTGAAACCCTCGCCCTTTAGTTACTCCAATCACATCAACATATTCACCTGCTTTGAAAATTTCTGCAGTAACGACGTCTCCGACATTTTTATCAGAATCTTCAGCTAATCGAATTTCTCCAATTTGGGATGGAACGGAATCTTTGCATCCGGCAACTGAGACATGTGTTCTCACCGCCTTATTCATATTTTTCGGATTTTTATTCCCATAGCCTAACTGTAAAGCAGAATAACCATCTCTCTCTTTAGTTCTAACCGTAAGAACTCGACACGGACCTGCTTCTACAACCGTGACAGGTATAACATTACCGCTGTCATCGTAGTACTGGGTCATGCCAATTTTTTTTCCAAGTAAACCTTTCATAATAATGTAATGTCCGTATTATTCGCTGTTAAATTTTAATACTGATATCAACGCCAGCCGGCAGATTTAACTTTTTTAAATCATCTACCGTTTTCGCTGTAGGATTGACGATATCCAGCAATCTTTTATGGGTACGAATCTCGAATTGCTCCATTGATTTTTTATCTACAAACGGAGAACGATTCACCGAAAAACGCTCAAATTTTGTAGGCAATGGTATTGGACCAGCAACTCTTGCCCCGGTCTGTCGAGCTGTGTTCACTATCTCAGCTGCTGATTTATCAATAACACGATGATCATAAGCCTGTAGCCTAATTCGTATGATCTGATTTTCCATATATTCCCCTGCCTATTATAATTCTAATATCTTGTCTTTTATCGTTTCAGGCACCAATTCGAAATGAGATGGTTCCATAGAATTTGACGCCCGCCCTCTTGTTAATGATCGCAACGCCGTCGTATATCCGAATAACTCGGAAAGCGGAACTTGTGCCCTTATCGCTGCAAAATTTGATTGTGTTTCAACCTCTGTGACATGTCCACGACGGCTTGAAATGTCTCCGATGACGTCACCCATATTATCTTCTGGTGAATGAATTTCTAATTTCATGATTGGTTCCAATAACACTAATCCAGCTTTTTTAACAGCTTCCCTAAATGCAATTGAAGCCGCTAACTTAAACGCTATTTCGGAAGAATCAACCGGATGGAATGAACCATCTAAAATATCTATGTGTATATCGATCACTGGATATCCAGCTAAAACCCCAGTCATTGCGGCTTCTTTTAATCCATTTTCGACTGGCTTAATAAATTCTCTGGGTATATTTCCGCCTTTTACAGAATTTTCAATTGTAAGCCCTTCACCTCTACCTTTCGGGACAATCTTAATTACGACATGGCCGTATTGCCCTCTTCCACCGGTCTGTTTTATAAATTTTCCATCTGCCTCAGCATTTTTTGTAACTGTTTCTCTATATGCTACCTCAGGCGCCCCGCAATTGGCCTCTACCTTAAATTCACGAAAGAGCCTGTCACGTAATATTTCAAGATGTAATTCGCCCATTCCAGAGATAATAGTTTGCCCAGTTTCGGCATCGACCCGAGTTTGAAATGTGGGATCTTCCTCCGATAAATTGTGGAGAGCTACATATAATTTGTCTCTTTCGGCAACTGTTTTTGGTTCAATGGCCATTGAAACTACCGGGTCAGGAAAATTCATCGACTCCAAAATAATCTGGTTCTTTATGTCGCAAAGAGTATCTCCTGTCGTCACATTCTTTAATGCAACTGTCGCGGCAATGTCGCCATTTTTCACACATTGAATCTCTTCTCGAGAATTTGCATGCATTTTTAAAATGCGGCCAATTCTCTCGGTATTTCTTGTACGTGGATTAAAAACCTTCATCCCCGTCTTTAAATATCCAGAGTAGACTCTGAAAAAAATTAATTTCCCTACATACGGATCGGTCATCACCTTAAAAGCCAGAGCGCAGAACGGTTGATCTTCATCATTATTCCTCGATATTTTTCCCCCGGAATTTACATCCCAGCCTTCAATTTCCTTTACATCAATCGGAGAAGGTAAATAATTAATGACTGCATCAAGCAGATTCTGAACCCCCTTATTCTTAAAAGCAGATCCACACAACACGGGAACAACAGCGCCAGAAAGGACAGATCGTCGCAGAGCATTCATCAGCGTTGTGTTCGACGGTTTGTCATTCATTAAATAATATTCCATAATTTCTTCATCGTTCTCTGCAACACATTCGATAATATAGTTATATGCAGATTGTACGGCTTCAGAAAATTTGTTTGGAACCTCTCTCTCAACGACGTCAATTCCATGCTCGCCTTCAAAATAATAAGCTCTGTTTTCGATAACATCGATAACACCGGAAAAATCTTCTTCGGAACCAATTGGCAACTGAATAGGCACTGCTGCAGCATCTAATTTGCATTTAATGTCATCAACAACATGACTAAAATCAGCTCCGACCCGATCCATCTTATTGACAAAAGCAATAATCGGAACCTGATACTTTTTTGCCTGCCGCCAAACGGTTTCTGACTGAGGCTGTACACCACCGACGCTACAGAATACTGCGATTGCGCCATCGAGTATGCGTAAAGATCGTTCAACTTCAGCAGTAAAATCAACATGACCCGGTGTATCAATTAAGTTAATTTTATATTTGTCCCAAGAACATGAAGTCGCTGCGCTTGTAATTGTAATCCCACGTTCCTGCTCCTGAATCATCCAATCCATAGTGGCATTACCATGGTGGACTTCTCCCACTTTATAATTCACCCCGGTGTAAAAAAGTATACGCTCAGAAATTGTTGTTTTACCAGCGTCAATATGAGCCATAATGCCAATATTTCGAACCTGATTCATAAGCGGTCTTGAAGGTTGCCCTTTTCGCGTCGGCGGCTGAACTTCTTCACTCATCTTTCTCTCAGAATTAAAGATTTGACTGACAATGGGTCCCGATTCTATTACTGCTACGTTCATAAACTATTCAAACCATTAAAGTTACGTTAAAGTGAATTTACCACCTGTAGTGAGCAAAAGCCTTATTTGCCTGAGCCATTTTATGTGTTTCATCTCGCTTTTTGACAGCGGCGCCGGCGTTATTATATGCATCAAAAAGTTCTGCCGCTAAAGCCTCTGCCATTGGTTTTCCTTTTCTGCCTCTAGCAAATGTGACGATCCATCTTAATCCGATTCCGACTTGTCTGGTACAATCCAGTTCAACAGGGATCTGATAATTTGCACCGCCGACTCTCCTGCTTTTCAGTTCAATCAGTGGTTTGACATTATCTAAGGCTTGCATAAAAATTTCTAATGGCTCTCTTCCTTTTTCTTTACTGGCAATTATATCCATCGCTGTATAAACAATCCCTTGGGCCTTAGATTTTTTTCCTTTTGTCAAAATAATATTGATTAACCGTGCGACTAACTCGCTATTGTATTTTACATCGGGAGTTAACTGGCGAATTTCTGCTTTTCTTCTTCTCATATTTTCCCCATTACTATGTGAGTATTAAACAATTCAATTACTTTTTAGAAATTTTTGCGCCGTACTTTGAGCGTCCTTGTTGTCGTTTATCAACACCTAAACTATCCAAAGCTCCACGGACAACATGATAACGAACACCTGGTAAATCAGGAACCCGCCCGCCACGAACTAAAACAATCGAATGCTCCTGAAGATTATGTCCTTCCCCTCCAATGTAAGCGGTGACTTCCTGCCCATTACTTAAGCGAACCCGTGCTATTTTTCTTAGCGCCGAGTTTGGCTTTTTAGGGGTTCGCGTTGTAACCTGCAAACAAACGCCTCGCCTTTGCGGGCAACGGGAAAGCGCTCTGGATTTGCTTTTAACGCTCTTCTTTTTTCGGCCCTTTCTAACTAATTGATTTATTGTAGGCATAGAATTTCCTTTTCGTTCAGTATGACTTATGTAAATCGTATTTAATCATTAACAGCGCTATCTCCTAAGCCTAACGCTTCAATTGCAGCCATTTGTTCAGAAGCCGCTTCGGCAGGAGAAATCGTACTCTCTAAATCTGATAGAGATTGCTCATCCGGCTCTCCACCAGTCCCAGTCGGCAATTCTGGAAGAATCGCTTTTCCGACCTTCTTTATTTTTAAATTGCGGTACCTACTATATCCTGAACCTCCAGGAATTAAATGTCCCATAATTATATTCTCTTTGAAACCAATCAGCGGATCAACCCGACCCAACGTCGCTGAGTCAGTTAATATCCGTGTTGTGTCCTGAAACGACGCTGCTGAAATAAAACTATCGGTCTCCAGTGAGGCCTTGGTTATACCTAATAATATTGGCTGTGCCTCTGCAGGCTTACCTCCTTCAGCTAACACACGATTATTTTCTATAACAAATTTTTCTTTATCAACCTGATCACCATAAAGAAACTCTGTATTTCCTGGTTCAGTAACCCGTACTTTCTGCAACATCTGCCTTACAATCAATTCAATATGCTTATCATTTGTATCCACACCCTGCAATCGATAAACCGTCTGTATTTCATTGACTAAATATTCTTGTAAATCCTGAGGGCCGCAAACCTCCAGAATTTCATGAGGTACAACAGAGCCATCTGTTAATGGCTGTCCTTTTTTTACAAACTCTCCATCAAATACAACAATATGTTTGTTTGCAGGAAGTAGATGCTCTTCTACAGTGTTGCTTTCACTATCTCGAATTAATAGTAATCGTTTTCCTTTTGACAATTTTCCAAGTTCAACGGTCCCGTCAATTTTAGCGATTTCTGCCGCTTCTTTCGGACGCCTTGCTTCAAATAATTCAGCAACGCGGGGCAACCCACCGGTAATATCTTTTGTTCGTGCAACCTGCCTGGGCGTTCTTGCAATGGTTACACCAGGAGAAATTGCAGCATTATTTTCAACCATGATATGTGCTCCGGCAGGCAGACTGTAATGACCTGCCATCTGATCATCCTTATCCATAATCAATACCTGAGGAAACAAATCTTCTCTATGCTCCAATACGGTTGTTTCGCGAGCCCCTGTTGATTCGTTAATTTCTTCTTTCATTGTTATACCCTCAACAAGATCGACAAATTTAATCGTGCCGCCATACTCCGTGATAATCGGAACGTTATAGGGATCCCAACGAACGAAAACCTTATTCTTTTTTATCAACGCTCCTTCAGGTTCCAAAATGATAGCCCCTGAGATTAATTGATGCCGTTCTTGCTCGAAACCATTTTTATCACAAAGAGCCACTGAAGAAGTTTTGTTCAAAATGATTAGATGTCCTTCTGAAGTTTTCACTGTGCGAGCCTCAATAAGCTTCAAATAGCCACCTTCTTTTGCTTTAATCGAAGGTTGCTTAAACGAGGACGACGCAGTACCTCCATAATGAAAGGTACGCATTGTCAACTGAGTCCCTGGTTCACCAATTGATTGTGCAGCAATAATACCAATTGCTGCCCCTTCCTGACATGGGCCGCTGGTAGCGAGGTTTCTGCCGTAACATTTCGCACATATTCCCTTTTCACTTCGACAGGTTAATACGGATCGAATTGAAACTCTGTCGATACCAACATCGATAATTTTATCAGCAACTTCTTCAGTTATTTCTTCACCGCCTTCGACAATTAATTCGTCTTTTTGGGAAAGAGGATCGCGGATATCATCAACACTATACCGGCCAACAATTCGATCTATAAGGGGCAGCATATCCTCGTCACCTTCCCTGATAGCGCTAACCAAAATCCCCTGAGTGGTCATGCAATCCTGCTCAATGCAAATAACATCATGGGCAACATCCACCAATTTACGCGTCATATATCCAGAGTCAGCAGTTTTCAACGCGGTATCCGCGAGCCCTTTCCGCGCACCATGGGAGCTTATAAAAAATTCCAGGACGGTTAAACCTTCTCTAAAACTTGACAAAATCGGTCTTTCGATAATTTCACCCGAAGTCTTCGCCATTAATCCCCTCATACCTGCTAATTGACGGACTTGATCATTACTTCCTCGAGCGCCCGAATCAAGCATGGCATGGACAGGATTTATCTCATCAAGATCCTGATTTCTTTCCAGTCCCCGAAACAACACAGATGCAACTTTGCTATTGGCTTGCGTCCAAATATCAATAAACTTGTTATAGCGCTCACCTTCAGTGATAACTCCACGCTGATATTGTTCTCGAACCGTCTCAATTTCCAGATGGGCTTTATCCACAATTTCTTCCTTTTCGTTAGGAATAATCATGTCTGTAATTCCTATTGAAAAGCCTGCTTTAGTAGCATACTGATACCCCAAGCCTTTTAACTTATCCAAAACGTCAACTGTTCCTAAACGACCTAATTTTTTATAGGCGCTCGTCACCAATTTACCCAACGACGATTTGTTTGCAATTTGATTAAAAAATCCCAATTCATCCGGCCAAATCTCATTGAACATGCACCGACCCGGCGTTGTTTTTAGAAAGCGACTTTTACTATCGCCCCAAATAGTCTGTTTTCCGAAATCTTTATTTCTCACCAAAATCACTTGATTCAGTTCAAGATGTCCCAATTCGTAGGCTAAAACGACTTCGTCAGCATCATTGAATGCTTTAGGATTTTTGGCCCGCTCCATCTCCCCCGGTTTGACATAAGCTAAATAATAGGATCCAAGTGTTATATCTTGTGAAGGGGAGCAAACCGGTTTTCCACTTGATGGGTAGTAAATATTATTCGGCGCCAGCATTAATAGTTTTGCTTCCAACTGAGCCTCGTTTGATAGCGGAACATGCACCGCCATCTGGTCACCATCGAAATCAGCGTTATATGCTGAACAAACCATAGGATGAATTCGCAGCGCCTGACCTTCAATTAAGATAGGATCAAAAGCCTGGATACTTAAGCGATGCAATGTCGGCGCACGATTCAGCATTATCGGATGCCCCTTAATGACTTCATCGAGAATATCCCAAACTTGCGGATCGCTTCTTTCAATCATTTTTTTAGCGCTTCGAACAGTATGGACTAGCCCAATTTCTTTTAGTTTTCGAATAATGAATGGCTCGAATAACGTTAGGGCCATTTTCTTAGGTAATCCACATTGATTCAATTTCAACTCAGGACCAACAACAATAACTGACCGACCTGAATAATCGACACGTTTACCTAATAGATTTTGACGAAATCGACCTTGCTTCCCTTTTAACATATCACTCAGGGACTTTAATTGACGGTTACTGGCGCCGGTAACCGCACGCCCGTGTCGGCCATTATCAAATAACGCATCAACAGCTTCCTGCAACATTCGCTTTTCATTACGAATGATAACTTCCGGCGTACGAAGGCTTAAAAGATTTTTTAACCGGTTGTTTCGATTTATAACCCGCCGATACAGATTATTCAAATCTGACGTTGCAAATCGTCCCCCCTCCAAAGGCACCAGTGGACGTAAATCAGGCGGAATAACAGGCAGTTCCATCAAAATCATCCATTCAGGCTTCATATTGGCCATCAGAAATCCCTCGGTAATACGAAGTCGTTTCGCGATTTTTTTCCTATCTGCCTTACTTTTGGTTTCTGCCATCTGCTCGGTAAGTTGCTCTCTTAATTCGGAAAGATTAATTTTAGTTAATAACTCCCGAACTGCTTCAGCTCCCATACCAGCCCTAAATGCATCACCATAGGTTTCTCTTGCATCTCTGTATTCATCTTCGGTCAAAAGCTGTTTTCCAGTAAACGGAGTATCCCCCTTACTGATTATAGCCCAACTTTCATAATAGATTACTCTTTCAAGGCTTCTATTGGTCATATTCAACAATAAACCAATCCGGCTTGGCATGCATTTAAAAAACCAAACGTGAGATACAGGAACGGCTAATTCGATATGTCCCATTCGTTCTCGTCTCACCCGAGAATGGGTCACTTCTACGCCACATCGGTCACAGACAATCCCTTTGTGTTTAATTCGTTTATATTTGCCGCAATTACATTCCCAATCGCGAGTTGGGCCAAATATTTTTTCGCAAAATAACCCACCTTTTTCTGGCTTGAATGTGCGATAGTTAAGGGTTTCTGGATTTTTTACTTCTCCGCGACTCCAAGAGCGTATTGTTTCAGGCGACGCCACAGAAATACTAACAGAACTGAATTTATCAGTAGCATCTAAACCAAGAATTTCTCTGACTGCTGAATTATTACTTGTCACTCTTCCCTCCTTGTATTTATTAATCACGATCATATGACTTTAATGCGAAGAAAAAAGCCATATCAAGTGCTAATTATGAAATTAAATTTTCGGCGCGAACTAATCTGAATAATTCATCAGTATTCTGCTGCGAACCCTAATCTCTGCTCAAATAAGCTGATTAGCTCACAACACATCTCAGTGAATGAAAATTCACTTTCGTCGTGAAAATTTCTCTAATCAATTTATTATGAGCGAGTTAAGCGCTCTCGCGACGAATCGCATGAATTAATCAGGCTAATAAGCAAACTTACGACTCTACAGCGCCTTTCAACGTCCTGATATCAAGCCCCAGAGCCTTCAGCTCATTCATTAAAACGTTAAATGATTCAGGGACATCTGCCTGCAAGGAATTATCTCCCCTGACAATAGATTCATATATTTTTGTCCGTCCTGTCACATCATCACTTTTAACAGTCAACATTTCCTGCAACATATACGCCGCACCATAAGCTTCGAGCGCCCAAACTTCCATTTCTCCAAAGCGCTGTCCTCCATGTTGAGCCTTACCTCCGAGAGGTTGTTGCGTCACAAGAGAATACGGTCCAACAGCCCGTGCATGAATTTTATTAACAACTAGATGGTCAAGTTTCAGCATATAAATTTCACCGACCACAACGCGTTGGTTAAACCGTTCTCCAGTTTTTCCATCGTACAAAACAGTTTTTCCGTCTTCCTCTACAAAATAATCACGTCTTAAACGCTTTTGATCATCAAATGCGTTATGATTTTCGTCAGCCGTCCATCCTTGACGTTCGCTAATCTTTTTCAATTTTGCTTCAACTAATAATTCATGAATTCTGTTCTCAGGAATACCATCGAATACAGGGGTTGCAATTTTCAATCCCAAAATTTTTGCGGCATAGCCCAAATGCGTTTCCAAGACCTGCCCTACATTCATTCGGCTAGGGACGCCGAGAGGATTTAAAATTATGTCAACGGCAGTACCGTCCGACATAAACGGTAGGTCTTCAATTGCTGCGATCCGTGCCACAATTCCTTTATTACCATGACGACCTGCCATTTTATCTCCAACGGATATCTTACGTTTCCCTGCAATATAGACTTTGACTTGCTTAATTACTCCAGTTTCACCTTCATCTTCACTTTGGTAACGCTCAATGATTTCTTGACGTCTCATTTCGAGATCGTCAACCCGAAGATTGTAGATCTTCATGATTTCATCAACCTGATCTTTCGTCGGTCCATTTGGCATTTTAAATGTTTTGTGGATAGATGCAAGTTTCCTCAACAACACCTTGGTAATCTTTCGGTTGGCCGGGATTGCAACCTTAAAACCATCGCCAACCCGTTCATCTATGTCAAATGATAGCTTTGCTCCTAATAATACCGAACCCAATTTTTCAGTTAACTCCTCCAACAACTCAACATATTGAGCCTTGTAGGTCTGTTGCGTTTCCTTTATTTGACGATTCCGTTCCGCTAATGTTAATTTTGCCTTATTAGGATCAACTTTTCGTTCAATTTCAACATCCATGACAATTCCACTTACGCCACTGGGCACTTTTAAGGAACTGTCCTTCACATCGGCAGCTTTTTCTCCAAATATTGCGCGCAAAAGGCGTTCTTCCGGATCTAATTCAGTTTCACTCTTTGGAGTTATTTTTCCAACCAAAATATCATTAGGATTTACTCCTGCACCAATTCTGATGATCCCTTCAGGCCCCAATTGTCTCAATGCTTCTTCGCTTACGTTAGGAATATCCCGGGTAATTTCCTCCGGTCCCAACTTTGTATCTCTGGCAGTAATGTCTAATTCAGATATATGAATACTGGTGTATACATCTTCTTTTACTAAATTTTCGCTTAAAATAATTGCATCCTCAAAGTTATAACCATACCATGGCATAAACGCGACAGTTACGTTACGTCCTAAGGCAAGTTCTCCATTTTGCGTCGCAGCGCCGTCAGCAATTACCTGTCCATTCTTTATCTTGTCGCCAGTTCGAACCATCGGCTTTTGATTAATAGTTGTGCTACTATTTGACCGCATGAACTTATACAAATTGTATTCAACGCCAGCCCCTTTTTGTTGAGGAGAAGCTGGCATTTTTCCGTCTTTAGTAATAAGGATTGTATCCGCAGACACCGCCGCAACAACTCCATCCTCTTTTGCACACACAACTGCCCTTGAATCTTTAGCAACCACAGCTTCAAGCCCGGTGCCGACATAAGGAGAATCTGTGATGACCAGCGGCACCGCCTGCCGTTGCATGTTTGATCCCATAAGAGCACGGTTCGCATCGTCATGCTCTAAAAAAGGAATCAGTCCGGCGGCAGCGCTAATCAATTGCTTAGGTGAAACGTCCATATATTCAACTTCTTCGGCAGCGAGTTCCTGAGTATCCCCCTCAAAGCGGGAATTTACGTATTTGTTTACGAACATACCGTTTTCGTCGAATGGCGCATTTGCCTGAGCAATCTTAAAATTTTCTTCAACATCAGCCGTCAAATATTCAATTTTGTCAAGAACCTTTTTATTCTTAACCTTTCGATAAGGGGTTTCAATAAATCCATATTCATTGATTTTTCCATAAAGAGCTAATGACGTAATTAATCCTATATTCGGCCCTTCGGGCGTTTCTACCGGGCAAATCCGCCCATAATGACTTGAATGCACATCCCTGACTTCAAAACCAGCACGTTCACGACTTAATCCACCAGGACCAAGTGCACTTAATCTTCTTTTATTTGTCAGTTCGGCTAAAGGATTCGTCTGATCCATAAATTGAGATAATTGCCCTCTACCAAAGAAATCCCGCAATACTCCGGCAAGCGCTTTTGCATTGATCAGCTTTTGAGGCGTAATATTATCATTTTCCATATCGAGTAAAGTCATTCGCTCTCTAATAAGTCTTTCAGTCCTCGCCAAGCCAACACGCACTTGATTCTGTACAAGCTCACCTACAGTTCTAACACGTCGGCTGCCTAAGTGATCAATATCGTCCACGTTGCCGCCAATAAGTCTTAACCTCATCAACTGCTTTGCAGACTCGACAAGATCCTCGTTTTGCAATGTCCTCTCGTCTAAGTCGAAACTCATATTTAGTTTTTGATTGATCTTATGACGTCCAACCGTTCCCAAATCATATCGTTTTCTGTCAAAAAATGACCGTTTTAAAAGAAGTCGAGCATTTGTTGCACTTGGCGGATCTCCCGGCCGCATTTTTTTGTAAATTTCTTTTAACGCCTCTTCTTGATTTGAACAAGGGTCAGCTTCTAAACATTTTATAAAATAGTCACCAATGCCTGACGTATTTATCACTTCAACATCGGCTATTTTATGCTTCTTAAGCCATAGTATGATGTCTTCGTTTAACGGTTCCAACTGTTTGGCAATTTCATTTTCTTTATCGTCAACAATTGCTTTTCCTGCCCCATCGACGACCGACTCTACCAGATAATATTCAGAAAGTTCATCTGCTTCTTTCTTTTTCAGATTGGATACTTTTATCTTTTCAATTCCATACATGGCGTCTAACAACTCTCTGGTGGTATCGTATCCCACGGCCCTTAAGAAAGTTGAAATCAGGAATTTTCTTCTTCTACGACGACGATCCAGAAAAATATAAATTAAATCATTAATGTCGAATTGAACTTCCAGCCAGGAACCTCTATCCGGAATGATTCTGTACGAATAAAGTATTCGTCCACTTGTGTGTTTTCCCTTTTCATAACAAATACCAGGAGTCCTATGCAACTGACTAATGATTACGCGTTCAACCCCATTGATTATAATAGAAGCGCTATCCGTCATTAACGGGATATCTCCAAAAAATACCTTTTCTTCCTTTATTTCGTCCTTTTTACGGTTTCCAAATTTTAAGGTAACATAGATTGGAGCCGCATATGATTTGCTCATTCTCAGGCATTCAACCTTGGAAAATTTTGGCTCTCCAATTTCATAAGAAACGAAATCAAGCAAACAAGATTGATCAAAACTTTCAATCGGAAAAATTTCATTAAAAATTTCCTGAAAGCCTTCTTCTTTTCTTTTATCGGCAGGAATGTTTTTCTGCAAAAACGACTCATAGGAGTGTAATTGAAGACCGATCAAATCCGGTATTTCAATTACATCGTGTAGTTTTCCAAAATTCTTGCGAGATTTCATAGTACCCCTTAGTTATGAGTTTCAACCACTTATTGATTGATAAAGCAAATGGCGGACAGATAACTCTGTCCGCCTTGAAATGAAAATATCTAAGTCAGCATTTGCGAGAAACACACATACTGAAAAAGTAAGTTTATTTAAGTTTAATTGTCCCGCCGGCAGCTTCTAACTTTGATTTAAGTTCCTCAGCTTCCTCTTTGGCAACACCTTCTTTAACCGCTTTTGGAACTGCTTCAACTAAATCTTTAGCTTCTTTCAAACCAAGTCCAGTAATTCCGCGAACTTCCTTAATAACAGCAATTTTCTTTTCACCAAAGCTGGTTAAAATAACATCGAATTCTGTTTTTTCTTCTTTAGCCTCGGCGCCGCCTTCTGCAGCTGCACCGCCACCGGCTGCAGCAACAGCAACAGGAGCGGCAGCAGTAACGCCAAGACAATCTTCTAATGCTTTTACCAAGCCTGAAAGTTCGAGAACAGTTAATTTTTCAATATAATCAATAAATTTCCCCATTTCTTCAGGGACTTGAACACTAGCAGCTTCTTCAGCCATTTTTATCCTCCGTTACGATGATTGTTCTTTCTTATTTAGATAGCTTTGCAATACGTAAACAATACTTGCGACTTTGGCATTTAATACACCTGCCAGATTGACCATTGGCGCTTGTAAAACACCAAGCAGCTGAGATCTCAACACCTCGATAGAAGGCAAGTCAGCAATACTCGCAGCCATTTGACCAGATATAAATGCCCCATCAATGACACCAGATTTAAAAGTCACAAATTCAATTTCTTTACCGAAATTTTTTATCACTTTTGCAGTAGCTCCAAGATCGCCTTCACCAAAAACCAATGCAGTGTCTCCTTTGAATTGCTCATCTTTGGGCACCTCAATGTCTGCTCTATTTAATCCAAGTTTTATCAAAGAATTTTTTATGACGTGACAATTTGAGCCACTCGAAAAAAGTTGGTTCCGCAGGCTGCCAAATTGCTCTACGTTCATCCCCTTGTAGCTAATAAAAAAGAGATATGACGAGGTTTTTATCAGATCTGAAACATAAGATGAAAGTTGAATTTTTTCTGTTCTCATTTTATCCTCTAACAAACTCTTTAGTATCAACTTTTATTCCGGGACTCATTGTCGAAGAAACAGTGCAACTTATGATATAAGTCCCTTTTGCCCCGGCAGGCCGCGCCCGCAATAATGCATTCGTTAATGTCGTCGCATTTTCTTTTAGAGCATCTGCGGTAAATGAGACTTTACCGATATAAGCATGAACGCAACCGGTTTTATCAGAGCGGTATTCAACACGCCCAGCTTTTGCCTCTTTTACAGCAGCTGACGGATTGTCAGTTACAGTCCCTGTTTTGGGATTTGGCATCAACCCTCTGGGGCCAAGCACCCGACCCAGCGTACGTACCTTCTGCATCGCCATCGGAGTCGCAATCATGGTGTCGAAATCCAACCATCCTCCTTTGACTTTTTCTAATAATTCGTCAAACCCAACTTCATCAGCTCCGGCCGCTTTAGCTTCATCTGCGGCGCTATCGGTTGCAATGACAATGACACGAACATCTTTTCCAATGCCATGAGGCAATGGCAAGGCGCCGCGAATCATTTGATCAGACTGCTTTGGATCAATTCCGAGCTTAAAAGCTATATCAACCATTTCATCAAACTTCACATGCCCCATTTCCTTCAAAATCGAAATTGCCTTGTCCAAGGAGTAGAAAAGGGTTTGGTCAAATGATTTTAGTTGATTTTGATATAATTTACTTCTACCCATCAATCACCTCAATTCCCATACTTCGTGCTGTACCGGCGATAATATTAACCGCAGCTCCATTGTCACGCGCATTTAAGTCCTGCTTTTTAATGCGAGCGATTTCCAGAAGTTGCGAACGGCTAATTTGTCCGACTTCCTGAAGCCCCGGGTTACTGGATCCGGCAGCTAAACCCGCTGATTTCTTGATTAATATTGCAGCAGGCGGCGATTTTGTGACAAATGTAAATGACCTATCGCCAAATACGGTAATGACAACGGGTATTATCATCCCGGCGTCACCCTGCGTCGCCGCATTAAACTGCTTGCAAAATTCCATAATATTCACGCCGGCTTGCCCTAACGCAGGTCCTACTGGAGGCGCAGGATTCGCTGCACCTGCAGGTATCTGCAATCGAATAGTGCCTGTTATTTTTTTTGCCATTTTCTATTTACCTTAATAAATGTAACGCTCTTCTAGAGTTAACGCTCAACTTGCCAGTATTCGACTTCGACTGGCGTGTAGCGACCAAAAATACTAACCGATAACTTCAGTTTACCTCTGTCTGGATCGATATTTTCAATTTTGCCTTCAAAGTTTTCAAAGGCGCCGTCTTTAATCTTTACGGTTTCACCAATATCAAATTCTATTCGTGGCTTGACGCGAGCTTCGCCTCGGTTTAACTGTTCAAGAATATCGTTAACTTCTTCCTCGCTAAGAGGAGCTGGCTTATCGCCACCGACAAAACCAATAATACTTGGCGTTTCATTTATAAATGCCCAAATTTTGTCGTTTATAGTATTATCATCGTTATACAGCTTACCATTGATCAGTATATAGCCCGGGAAAAATTTCCGATTAGCAGTCGTCTTCTTCCCAAGCTTAACTTCGGTAACTTTTTCAATCGGGACCAAGACTTCGAAGATTAGGTCAGTTAATTCCTCTAATTCGACCCGTTTGTCTATACTTCCCTTGACTTTCATTTCGTGACCAGATAGCGCCTGCACGACAAACCATTGACCTTCATGACTCTGCATAGAAATCGCCTGAGTATTCAAATTTGATTAAACTGAGAATGAACTCCGTGTATGCCATTAACCTCATGGAGTTAACGTCGATATGACGAAGCACTAAGATAATATGAAAAATCTAATTAGCCATTGGCTAAGTAAATCAATCATCCAAATAAAAACTGTTAATAATATCAAGGATAAAATTACGACCATTGTTGACTCAAATAACTCGTTAAAGCTAGGCCAGGTACATTTCTTTATTTCCTGAATTGTTTCTTCGTAAAACTGCCGAATGCCTGGAATTGGATTTGTCATTTGCTATTTATTTCTAATATAAAAATTGATGCTAAAACTATATTATTTTGAATTTAACATTGATCTGGCAGGTGAGACAGGGGTCGAACCTGCGACCTGCGGTTTTGGAGACCGCTGCTCTGCCAGCTGAGCTACTCACCTGTAGAAATTTTGTAGCGCCACTGGAAGCCTTTGTAATAGTTGCTGAAATCGAAAGAGGATTAACATGGCGTCAACGAGTCTCCCTGTGAAGTGTATGCTTACGCTCAAACTTACAAAACTTTTTTAATTCTAGTCGTCCCGGAATTAATCGCTTGTTTTTTGTCGTGGTATAGTTGCGACGCTTACAATCTGTGCAAGCCAATGTGATGATATCTCTATCCATAAAATTTTATCTACATTTAGTAATACTGCTAAATTAAAACACCCGAGTAAAATTTATTAATTATACCCGGGCATAAATTGTTGATTAAGTTTGATCGTGCTCTTATCAAGTCATTGAACAATATCAGTAACTCGACCAGCGCCTACCGTCCTACCACCTTCTCGAATAGCAAATCGAAGCGTCTTTTCCATAGCAATAGGACAAATCAATTCTACTTCTATTGAGACATTGTCTCCAGGCATAACCATTTCTGTTCCCTCGGGAAGAGTCACAACCCCAGTCACGTCGGTCGTTCTAAAGTAAAATTGAGGCCTGTATCCGTTAAAAAATGGAGTGTGACGCCCACCTTCTTCTTTACTTAGCACATAGACTTCTGCTTTGAACTTTGTGTGAGGCGTGATGGTGCCTGGAACTGCAAGAACCTGTCCTCTTTCTACATCTTCTTTCTTAATTCCGCGCAAAAGACAGCCGATATTATCTCCAGCTCTTCCTTCATCCAAAATTTTGCGGAACATTTCAACTCCTGTTACCGTTGTTTTAAAGGTGTCTCTTATTCCAATGATTTCAATTGTTTCACCGGTTTTAACAATTCCACGTTCGCAACGACCGGTAACAACTGTACCTCTGCCCTCAATAGAAAAAACATCTTCAATCGGCATCAAAAACGGCTTATCTAATACTCTTTCAGGTTCAGGGATGTAATTATCAACATTATCCATTAATTCCACAATGGGTTTACATGCCTCAGATCCACCATTGTCCCCTCCTTCCATCGCTTCCAATGCCTTTAATGCTGATCCAAAAGTAATAGGAATATCGTCACCCGGGAACTCATATTTTGAAAGTAGTTCACGTATTTCCAACTCCACAAGTTCAAGCAACTCTTCATCATCAACTTGATCAACTTTATTGACAAAAACGCAAAGAGCCGGAACGCCAACCTGACGAGCCAATAAAATATGTTCGCGAGTTTGCGCCATAGGACCGTCCGTAGCCGCAATAACCAGAATACCGCCATCCATTTGAGCAGCGCCAGTAATCATATTTTTCACATAGTCTGCATGCCCCGGGCAGTCAACATGAGCATAGTGACGTTTATCGGTTTCATATTCAACGTGCGCGGTATTGATCGTTATTCCACGTTCTCGTTCTTCCGGCGCATTATCAATCTCTGCGTATGATTTAGAGTCGCCTCCGAATTTTTTTGACAGCATCATTGTTATGGCTGCCGTCAACGTTGTTTTTCCATGATCCACATGACCGACGGTACCGATGTTCATATGGGGTTTATTTCTCTCGAAAACTTCCTTAGCCATTGAATTATCCTCCAAATTTTATGGGTATTTTACAACAAATTTTTATTCCAATTTTCAAACAAAATAAAAAAGGAACACAATATACATCATATTTAAGATATTTCAAAATCAAAACTGCGATTTTCTTTGTAGAATTGCGGAAAAACAATGGAGCCCGCGACCGGACTTGAACCGGTGACCTCGTCCTTACCAAGGACGCGCTCTACCGACTGAGCTACGTGGGCTCAAGCAAATACTGTCCTCAAAGCTTCTATTTCACGTTTAATTCTCATCTGCTCCGACTTTTTCATCACTCTCTGACTCCGGCTTCTCCTGCTGCTGTTCACTGGCTTCAATTGCATTATCAAAAATATCGCCCACATCCACCATTTGAGTTCCCGGTTTCATATTGTCGTTGCCTGTTTTGACCTTAGCAGATTCGCCCTTTTTTTCGGGTTGGGCGGGGGCCGAATTGTCCATAGATTTTTGGCTTAATCCAATTCTCCGTTCGCTTGCATCAATTTTAATAATTTGCGTTTCAACGTTATCGCCAATTTTAAACACATCATTGATCTTATCTATGCGATCATTACTAATCTGAGAAATATGAATTAACCCGTCAATGTCATGATTCAACTGGATAAAGGCGCCAAAATTTGCTAATTTACGCACGGTCCCCTTCACGGTCTCTCCAACTCTGAAGATTTCGTCAATTTTCCCCCATGGGTCTTTTTCGAGCTGCTTTAAACCAAGTGAAATTCGTTTCTGTCGTGGATCAATATCCAACACGATTGCTTCAACATTGTCTCCTTTTGTCAAAACTTCGGCTGGATTGTTGATTTTTCGAGTCCATGACATATCAGAAACATGCACCATTCCATCAATATCCTCTTCAATCTCGATAAAGGCGCCATATGACGTAATATTCCTAACTTTTCCCTTTATTAGCGTTCCTGTAGGGTATTTCTTGGCAGCGAGATCCCATGGATTTTCCATAGTTTGCCTTAATCCAAGTGAAATCTTTTTGGTATCTCGCTGAATTTCCAGTATAACAGCTTCGATCTCTTGACCAACCTCCAATACCACGCTTGCGCGGGTAATTCGCTTAGTCCAAGACATCTCTGAAATATGAATCAATCCCTCAACACCCTCTTCTAATTGAATAAATCCACCATAAGGCATAACATTGACGACTTTGCCTTTGATTTTCGTATTAACAGGATAACGTTCTTCTACAGAGTCCCACGGATCTGTTTTCTTTTGCTTCAGTCCAAGAGAAACTCTCTCTTTTTCTCGATCAACATCTAAAATAACGGCTTCGATTTCCTGGTACAATTCAAGCATTTCAGACGGATGGGAAATACGCCCCCATGACATATCAGTGATATGGAGTAGTCCGTCAATTCCGTTCATGTCAATAAAGGCGCCGAAATCGGTTATGTTCTTCACTACTCCTTTTCGGATCTGGCCCGGCGATATCTCCAGCATAATTACAGCACGTTGCCGTGATTTTTCTTCTTCTAATATTTCACGACGGGATACAACAATATTTCGCCGTCCTGTATTAATTTTCAGAATTTTTAAGTCATACTCTTTCCCGATTAAATCATCCATGTTTTTAACCGGCACAACATCCACCTGCGACCCAGGTAAAAATGCATCAAGCCCTACATCAATGATAAAGCCTCCCTTAACGCGGTTCTTTACCAAGCCCTTTATAATTTCGCCTTCTTTATGTTTTTGTATAAATCCATCCCATGCCTGCTGCATTACTGCTTTTTGAACACTCAAAACAGGCATACAATGCGTATCATCTTCCATAGTCTCCAGTATTGCCTGAACCTCGTCGCCTATATTGGCTGATTTCCAGTCTAAAAATTCATCCTTAGGTATAAAACCTTCAACTTTGTAACCGATATCAATAATCAACCCACTGTCTCGTTTATCCACAATCTTGCCGCTAACGATTGATCCTTCGCCTAAAAATTTGTCGTTTGATTCGCCCAATAGATCATCCATGCTAGGCAAATTGGATAAATCAAGAAAATTCGGGTAGTTGTTTTCGGTTTTTTCGATTGTCTGATTTTCGGTCATTACGGATAGATTTATTTAAATTTTGGATTATATATTTATGGGTTAGATCATGTTTTTGCTGCAAATTAATGGCAAAATGAGTAAGATATGCGCTATATTAAGTGGTTGTCAAACCTATTTTGAAACTTTATTGAATTATTTTTGATATTGGTCTGAATATACCTATATACTCAATATTACCTTTCGCTTCCTTAATTGGACTCTCCATAATTTCAAAAATTTTTCAGGAAAAATTACGATTGATAAATCCTGTTACCTTTGCAATGATCTGATCTCTTAATAATTGAGATTTAATAACGCCTCCTTTGGGCACATCATTTTTTGCAGCTTCAAATTGAGGCTTAATTAAGGTAAAAATCCATGCATCCGGATTAATTAATTGATCGATTGCATGAAAAATCTTTGTCGTGGAAATAAAGGAGACATCCATTGCGACAACATCGATTTTTTCAGGAATCTGATCTTCACAAAGATAACGGGCATTCATTTTTTCTAAAGATATAACCCGTGGATTATCCCGAATTTTGGAGTGAAGTTGCCCGTAGCCAACATCGACAGCATAAATTTTTTGGATGCCGTTCTGCAACAAGACATCGGTAAAGCCGCCTGTCGATGCACCGATATCAAGCCCAATTGCGCCGATAAAATTTGGTTTATATTTCTCTATTGCAGGTAATAGTTTAAGGGCTGCCCTACTGACATAGGGGTTTGGAGTTTCCAGAAGAAATTTTGTTTCGGGATCCCAGAGTTCGCTCGCTTTATTCACCATGTGATCTGCTCCCACTCGAACCTTCCCAGCCATAATCGCTGCGACAGCCTTATTCCGACTTTCAAAATATCCCTGCTGAACCAGAAGGGCATCCACTCTTTTTTTTTGTAACCGATTCTTTTTCACTCTAGCCTGAATTTAGGATGACCTTTCTTTTATGCGTCATTATGTCAGAAAACGTTATGAATAATCTAGGTGAGTACGCAGCCGCGTCAATGGGTTGTACATTCAATAAATATACCGATGGCCATCAGGTTTTTGACAGGTTTCTGTGAAATTGTTGCCTGCTTGCCTTGGTCCCGCTTGCGAGCGGGATCGAAGAACCTTCTACTTGCAGTATAATTGCCATAGAAAGACAGCCTGCCCATAAGGTCACTCATTTTCTAATTTGACCATTGCCGATAACATTAAATTTGTAGGTTGTCAATTCATTAATCCCCATCGGGCCGCGAGCATGTATCCGATCCGTGCTTATGCCGATTTCCGCTCCCATACCAAACTGTCCACCATCAGTGAATCGAGTCGATGCATTAACATAGACAACCGCAGAGTCGACCTCATGTAAAAATTTATCGCAGGCATCCTGATTTTCGCTAATAATTGCATCACTATGTGAAGAACCGTAGGTCGCAATATGGGCAATGGCTACATCGATGCTTTCTACAATCCGAATTGAGAGTATTTTAGCTAAATATTCTTCATACCAATCGTTTTCAGTCGCGAGCGTCGCTGAAGGGATATGGGAGCAAAATCTTCCATCTCCCCTAAGTTCTACATCCTTCTGCATTAAACATTGCGCCAGAGGACGAACTAATTTATCTGCAATTTCTCTATGGATTAACACCGTTTCAACGGCATTGCATACTCCAGGACGCTGACATTTCGCATTTTCTATGATAGAAAGCGTCATGTTTGCATCAGCATCTTTGTCAACAAAAATATGACATACTCCTTTATAATGTTTTACGACGGGAACCGTTGCATTTTCCGCTACAAATTTTATTAATCCTTCGCCACCTCTGGGAATTATTAAATCAATATACTCATTTAACTTTAGCAAGCATGTGACGGCGTCACGATCTGTCCACGGCAACAACTGAACAGAAAACTCGCTAAAATTACTTTCTTGCATAGCTGCCACCATCGATTCCGCCAAAGCTTTATTAGAATGAATGGATTCAGAACCTCCTCGAAGGACAACGGCATTGCCCGCTTTTAAGCATAATGCCGCTGCATCAACTGTGACATTGGGTCTGGACTCATAAATAATGCCAATAACCCCAAGTGCAACCCTAACTTTTTTAACAATCAAATTGTTATATAGCTTAAATTCGTCATCCATTTTCCCGATTGGATCATCTAATTGAATAATTTCTTCCACCCCTTTTGCTATATCATCAATCCGATCGGACGTCAGTTTAAGCCGGTCCAGCAGGGCATCGCTTAGGTGATTTTTTTCACCATTATACATATCTTTTTTATTTGCTTCGAGAATTGTTTCTTTGTCATCGATAATGCGAACAGCGATTTTGGCTAAGCAACTATTTTTTTCATCTTCTGATGCAATGCTCAGTGACTTAAAAGCTGTTTTCGCATTTTTACCTATGCAATCAAGTTCGTATTTATAATCCATAACCAACGGTGTTTGTTTTTTCATGACAAATATGCGGTCATAAGGGGCCTCAGAGCCTCTACCGCCTGCCTCCAGGGAGTCTTGACAAGCAAAGAGTCCCTGAGCCATCGGATAAACTGAAACGACCTCT
>WLWI01000972.1_pt1 | contig 25165 bp, 12 predicted proteins | sample 6701501 | NCBI WGS metagenome assembly WLWI01 (sample SAMN12718690, study PRJNA515312) | sponge metagenome | isolation source: marine sponge | host: Mycale hentscheli | place: New Zealand: South Island, Marlborough, Capsize Point | collected 2014-11-01 | reverse complement strand
GCCAAACCTCCGAATTGAGCCTTGGGGTTGGGAGAGGTTTGAAAGCCTCTAGTGGCTAAACTGTGAGAGAGACGTAACTCTGGTGGCGGCTCCTACTCGTCCGGCCGACCTGTCACGCCACAATCATACAGACTGAAGTTCTACCCACTCTATAGCTACATTGTTGAAAGAAAAAAAATGGACCATAAATAATAATTCTTCCTTGTCAGATTAGAACCCATGACCCACAACATTGCAGTCATGCACATTTATTATTATACCACCAGGAACTAGTAGGCTTAGTGATTCTTGAAGTGTGCATTAACCTATTGTATCATATTTTTTTCTTTCCTAGGTCTTGCCCAGCCATCCCCAACTCAATAAAACTGAACACTTAGTATCTGTATTCATTTGCTCAACAGAGTTTGGAAAGAGTATTCACCTATAGCAGCTAACCATAATCCACCACTAATCATGGGTAAAAGAAAGGCAGAGAAGCAGGAGAATGCAAGGGTCACGAAAAAAAAAGAAATAGGCGAGAAGACTGACGTAACTAATTCAATGAAGAAGTAAAAGATAATGAACAGAAAGAAAAGAGAAACTAAGCAGCAGGAGAGATAGACAAAGGAGGAGAAGAGAATCCATGATGAGCTGTCTTTTTCAGACAGTATGAAAGTTAACAATATGCTTTAAGCAAGTGTTCCGTTATTATAAGTACTCAAATACAAGCAGTAAAATATTTCCCCTCACTATTTTAAGATCCCAGTTATTTCCAACTATTTGTTACAGATAAGGGAGATGATTATCATTTAGACATGTTAAATGAAGAATATGACACATCTATTTGAGATAGTTGAAGTGATGGTGGTTTATTAGTTCAATCAAATTTTCAGTAAATACATGTATTGCATTGACATTACTTTCAGTGATTGCAAGTGCCATGATTGATGTGTGGACAGAAACTATAAGGACTACACACTATTCCAGTGTAATGATAACAATAGCTTTGTATATTAATTATGTAATTAAATTCAGTTTATGTGCACTCATAGGCATAGCACATGGTGAGGCAGGCGAGGCAACTGCCTCACCCAGATTTCTAGGAAGCCACACCTATAATAGGACTTTTTTTGTGTTGTCATAAAAATCTTCATGAGAGAATTAGCTAGCAACCAGTGTCAGAATATAAATGAAAGAAAAATTAGTTTATCAACAATATCAAGTTGCTAAGTAGACCAATAATTGTATTTTGTACACAAAATAAATACTGACTTTTACATCAAAAGTATAGTTTGATCAATTACTATTACATGTATTTGAATTAGCATAAACTGTAAAGCTGCTGCAGTAATAATGCAGCTGTATAGACTAAATACAGCTGTAACCCAGTTCATTTTGTTGGCTGAAAGCTGTGATGTCAGTAATTTCCAGCTTCAGGCAAACCAGCCTAAGAAACTTAGCTTTCAATCTAGATCTTTGGTAAAAAGGGTGAAAAAAGAAGTTTTAAGTCCTTTTGGTTTGACACATGGCCATGGCTTCATTATTTAGAAGGAAAAAATTCTGTGCTATGCTTCTACTGCTCTCAGGCTACTGAAAAGAAATTATTGCCAGAAGATAACTCCAAAACAAATCCTGCATTTATCTCTGTTGGCTTCACTAACTGGAAAAATGCATGTTCAAGATTCAGGTTTGCAGCTAATCTTAGCTAAATATGTTTGCCATAATTGTATTTGAAATAACAGGAAGAATCAGTTGTCTAGGTACCATGTGGATGCCTTTTCAGCTCATACTGGCTCACAGAAAAGCATAGATGACCTACTTAATAAGGCATACAAAGATACAACGGGAGAATGTTAATGACTATTATTCAAGATATTCAGTTCTTAGGTCAACAAGGTTTAGCTTTACAAGGGCATGAAGAGAGTGAGAGTAATTTTATCCAGTTGATGAAGCTACGTAGTCATGACCAACCTGTAAGTTTACTAGTTTTAAAACCTAATTTATAGAATTATGATAAATCAAAAAATATATAATTTCACAGGATATTAAGCAATGGCTGGAGAGGAGACATGGTGACAAGCACACGAGTCCAGAAATTCAAAATGAGATTTTACATCTAATGTCCAGCACTATTCTTTGTGACATTGTTAAAGGTATTCATCCGGCAGAATTTTTTACTATCATGGCAGATGAATGTGTTGACATGTCGAGTAAAGAGCAACTGGCACTATGTCTTGGGCATGTTGATGCTGATTTTGATGTTCATGAGTACCCTGACATTTACTGATGACACTCTTGTGAAGGTTATAAAAGACATGCTGTTAAGATTTAATCTTGACATAACACAATGCCGGGGACAGTGTTATGATGGTGGTGGGAGTAATATGGCAGGAAGTAAAAATGGTGTGAAACACAGATACTTAGGGAAGAGCCTTGTGCATCATTGTTATGGGCATTCATTAAGCCTTAATGTGGGAGATACAGCTAAATGAGTTAAGTTTTTACAATTGATTATGGATACAACGCATGAGCTTAGTAAACTTATACAATATTCCGCTAAGCGCAAAGGAGACTATAAAGACTGACCTATCTCCTGATACCATTGGATTTCGTATTCTATGCCCGACACAGTGGACAGTACGCAACAAAACTTTCAAGAGTATTTTGGATAATTACAACATAATTCTTGAACTGTGGGAGGATATATTAAATAATAACCCAGATTCTGAAACAAGAGCACGTGTTAATGGGGTTGCTAGTCAGATTCATCAGAGTTTTAATCATTTCTTTGGTGCATGCTTGCTTCATAGTGTTCTGCGGCACACAGACAATTTAAGCAAAATTATGCAGCATACAAGAATGAGTGCCTGTGAAGCTCAGAGTATTACAAAGATGACAGTAGCTATCTACACTACAGGTTAGTATTTTAAATATTAAATTGCTAAATAATATTACAAATTTGCTTCTTCTTTTTTTACAGTCTATAAGATCAGATGATAATTTCAAGTTGTTTTTTGAACATTCAACTAAAGAAGCAAAAACTCTTGATATTGAGCAACCTGTTCTACCACGAAAACGGAAAATTCCACGACGTTTTGACTCTAACAATGACAGTGGTACCATAACAGCTACTCCTGAAGAGTACTACAGGGCTATTTATTTGGAAACACTAGATAATGGTGATAAATTGTATCAAAGACAGATACGATCAGATGGATACAAAATTTATTGCAAACTCGAGATGTTACTACTAAAGGGTGACCAAGAAGACCGAAATTATTCCCACTATGATGAAGTATTAGAGTTGTATCAAAGAGATGTAGTGAAAGATGACTTTCTAGTTCAACTGAAGATGTTTCATACCAACTATAATATTGATACTGGTATGAATTTGTATTCAATAATCAGTTTGGTTAAAGGAATGTCAGCAGCTGAAAGAAGCATTTTCTCTCAAATTGTAAAAGTTGTTCGTCTATTGCTACTTGTATCAGCTACAAATGCTATTAGTGAACATTCGCTTTCTGCTATGTGACGCATCAAGAACTATTTGCGTTCAACAATGCACCAAACAAGATTGAATGCATTAATGATAGCTAATGAATATTCATAAAGATCTTACTGACACATTAGATTTACATTACATTGCAAATGAATTTAGTAGCTCTGAAAATAGGAGAAGCAAGTTTCAAAAAAAATTTAAACAGTAACTTTGCTATACATTACATTAAACTCTATTATCTTTTACTGGTCAAACTTCATTGTTATTACACTTTCTACAAATATTCATTGCTGATGATATTGATTTTATTCATATTAAGTTTAAGCTAGCTTGTTCATAACTTTTCTCATCAAGAAACATGTAGTGATACTTTTTGGTTATAACTGGTGCTGATTTTCGCCTCACCCATGATAAAATCACTGCTAACTCCAATTGTGATTGTAAGAAACTGTTGAACAAAGTGTTCCTCGTTTGGGGTAGCTATATAAACATAAATATCATGTGGAAACAAAATCAATCTACTTAAATGATCAGCCACAGAGGTCTGCCTAAATATATCACCGTTTAATTTTTGCGTTTGAAAAAATCCAATGCTGGCTGAGTTCTTACAAGTGTAATAAGACCTTCAAATATACATATAAGATAAATCACTGCAGAGCACTGTTACATAAAAAAAACCAATACTGACATATATACCTCAGCCTACAAAATTAATAGATGACAAAAAAACGTGACTACTAAATTGTCTCCAATAAAATAAGATATAAATGTAAAGATTAACTTACAGCGAACAAATTGAAAGTTTCTAATATTATTTAATAATTTTGCTTCATCAATAAGTGGCCCAATATTTCCTTCTACACAGTATATATTCTCAAGTCTGCATTCTAAATTTAAAATTCATATGAAATGATCACTAAATTATTTGAAGTGTTAGGCAATCTCAAAACTCTGATTTAATAGGAAATAAAACTCTTGACAATATTAGAAAAAATTCAATATGGGATACACTCAGTAAATTTGAATGTCCTACCATTGAAGTAAATGATCCTCAAATTGTCAACAATTTTTTTAGTATATATGCATCAAAATATAAGTACTATCATAACAATTTGAAGTAGCTTAATCAAAGTTAAATACATTAACATAGCCTCTTACCTGTGATATTCGGGGAGCATATTCTTGAGAAATAATTGTAGTAAAAGTTGGCCAATTGTCTACAAAAATATTTCCTTCCACTTTTCTGTTTTTTATCTCCACAGCAATTTGAATAAACTATAGAACATCAAAATGACACTTTAAAAATTAATTAGGATGCTTAGCTAATTGGATGTTAAAAGAGCCATGCATAAAACTATGGCACACAACACTTCCATTTATTGAAAACTAACAATTAATAAATAACTAATTTAAAAACAGCCACTTGATCTTGAAAACTATTAACTTTAAGTGTGTGATAACTGTGAGACTACCCTGGCCAAGAAGAATAGTGAAGCCGTAATGCATATAGTCCTAAAGAAACTAATATCAGGGGCATCGGAACAGGTATGGCCGAGCGGCCATGGACTCATCCTTCTAGTGTCCCTCTTCTGTGGTCATTGTGGCAATGTATTCTGCGTGGAATAAACTGCCAATATCGACCGTTTTTGGAAGATATTCCCTGTACTCCATACTTAGTTTTCAAAAGCTATCTTTTGGGAAAACGAAAGTAGCACAGAGGTCCTTACAAGTATTGTTGGTTTGAGATGTGGCCATTTCTGCACTATAAGGAGTCAGCTGATGTAGTTTTTTTTGCTTAAAATTGTTTAAAAAAGATTGCCACAAAAATAGACCAGGAATTTTTAATAAGTTGTATTATCATTTAGTTTTTAGGTTTTTTTGTTTGTTTTATGTCTAAGTAGCTGTGTTAGCTATACAATATAGACATCCTACATTACATAGTTATGTTTAAAAAGTTATTAATTTGATGTTGAACCTACTGATTATAAAACTCATTCGCAATGTAATACAATAAATGTGCTTGTACTTTTTGGTTCATTTGATCTAGAAAATAGACTTCAAAATTGTCTTTTGTATAAGTCAAGTTCACTAATTAAATGAATAGGAGGGTGTGGTTAAATGAGTGTGGTTAAATGAGTGTGGTTGAGTGGGTATGGTTAGGTGGTAGTGGCTACATGGGTGTGGTTATGGTGCACTAATCAAATTGGGCTACTACTCTGGTGTGAAGTTGGCCTTAAAACTCTCTAGGGGCTTCCTACAATCTTAGCCGATTGCTCTAGCCTGGTTGGTTAGGCTCCACTAGAGGAAGGTAGCTGTAAAAACCCAGAAAACTGGTAAGCCAGGCCAGTTGCTAAAACTACTAGGGTTATTAAACACAACCTAGCTATCACAATATAATCTCCTTCCAAGGAACAACCAATCTGTAAGCTATTTTTAATGAGGTATCAAAATAGCTTGACCAATGAAAATGGTACATGGAAACGCTGTCTTCATAAGAGAAGAAGCTAAACTAGCCAGAAACACCCCCTGTATACATTTTCAATGCGTAACTTCAATTCTTTCAACTCCGTTAACTTCCCTGAGCATAAAGCAAACTACACTGCTGGCTGCAGAAATTATTTGCTCACGTCATTATGACGAGATTCTAGAGGTTTATAGTAGCCCATAAAAGCTGGTACCTATGCAGACTTGAAAGCTTCACGCTTTTTTAACGATTAGCCCGTAATTAAAAAAAGTAGCACAATCAAAGGTCTTAAATCTTAGTCCTGAGTAAGTTCATACCTAAATCAACTGTTAATGGTCAATAATCTCCAAAAACAGAGTGTGACATACAGACAGACAGACAGACAGACAGACAGACAGACAAACAAACAGCAGACAGAACAACTACTATAAACCTCTCGCACATGCATGCTGAGGGTTAATACGCTTGCCAATATGCAGGGTTTCATACAGACTATGGGAGCCCTGGGATTCCCCTCCACCCACCTAGGTTCGGTTCCCCCCCCCCTAAATTTTGTTTCCCCCCCCCCCTTCTCCCCCCTAATTTTTTCCCCCCAACTGAATTCTTCAGAAAAATAATGAATTGTATAAAATAACCTTACAGATTAGTTACACTTCTTCAAAATCAACATTTCTCTAGTTCTGGTCCTTCAATACTAATTCGTGTTGAAGCATAGATGCTGTAGTTTTTTGTATAGTGACAGAGGGACTTTATATTGCTTAAGTCCTCCAGAGAGGAACACTATAAACTTAGTCTCCCCACTTTGAAGGCAGGGTCAATTTGTGTCCGTCCGATTGCCTTAGCGTCCCTTCTATTGTGTTGTTAAAGAGCAGTCGCTATATTCTAAATTAGTTAGGCACTGCTGTTATTAGGGTCTCTCAGGCCCTAAGTAGTGCCCTCGCTGCACTCGGGATGTAAAAGCCTAAAGCCTCCAAGACCACAAAAATGGTCTCAGACGAGGCGCCTATTATATAGTTTGTCAAGTTTTCATCTAAAATCTGTTTCACAGTCTCACAGTCATGACTTGATCATTTTATGTAGAGAAACTGTTTATTGTGACGCGACAAAATCCCCCCCCCCCCCTGAAGCGAAAAATCCTGTATGAACCCTTGTATAGCCTTGAGATAACACCACTTGGTGAGTTATCTCAAGGTCATGTACTTAAAAATAACATTTTCAGCTACCCTTCCATATTGACCCCCTCAGAGTTTGCTCAAGTTTTTAATGTGTTGCATTCTGTCAATAGAAACATAACAAAATTATATGCCACAACTTGTTTCAGTTAAAAAGATAATTTATTTGAATATTTGAGAGCCATGCCTACGTTTTACTTACCTTGTCTATAGACTTAATTTTAAGAGCTTGTAGTGCAAAACTTGTATGCAGGACTGATCTGAAAACTGGTTTGTGAACTAATCTTGAGCCCAACTTCCAAGAAATGTAATTTAAGAAGTTATAGTTCTCCTAAATACCCATTTGCCAAATTTCGGCTAATTGAATATCAGTTGAATGAGTGTATGCGATGTTGAAGGGTATAATTCTCAAATAGTTTGGACTTAGTCCATTAAACATGAAGTGACTGTTGTCCTGACATCATGTAGAAGCTCCCAACTGAGTATACACTCTAAACAGGTATTATGAAGGTGTAATAGAGATCTCAACATGCACTAAAAAAATCTCCATTTGAAATTTATCAATTTTCGAGGGCCAAAATCTCCCCATGGGATTGTACTACAGTGCACTTCACGCCATTGTCACTTTTTATGAATGTCACATAATGAAGCCTTTGAATGCCAGCTCATAGCAACCATTATGATAAAATCTCAAAAGGCTATGCTCCAAGGGTTGCACTGACACATAACTGTCTACACCAAAATTGTCTGAGTTATCTCCTTCCATAAATTATTGCATATTCTATTATCCCCTTCATTGAAATATTAGTGTGTTAGCAAATATTTGTTAGTTTTATGCCATTGAAATGAGATACCTGTACTTATGGCAAAGGTCCTGGCTCAGTATGACATATAAGAATCAAGAAATGTACCTCAGAGAGTAATGACAGGATCACAAGAATTAACTATCCTGCTCTCCTCCAGGCATACGTAATTAGGGGTTTACACACAGAATATAAAATTGTAAAATATACAGTCGTTTCTGTACCTAGCGCTTTAACTTACTCGTTTGGTGTAGGGTAAAGACTTTCTTAAAGTGGCAATAAGGTGCTCTATATCTGTTTCAAGGTTGATTCTTCTCATTACATATCCTTGCCAAATGAGTTTCTTAGTTTGGGGCGAAGAAATCAGAGACGAGCCAGTTTGTAGTGTGACCCTTTACCTAAATCACTACATTTTGGGGGATGGGCCAGGTGGATATAAGTGACTATTAGCGCGCATGCGCGAGAGGGTGATAGCAGTCGTCCATACTGTTTGTATCTCTGTCTGTCTGTCTGTCTGTCTGTCACGTTCTGATTTTAGAGATTACAGACAAGTAACCATTAATTTAGGTATGAACTTACTCAGAACGACGATTTAAAAGACGTTACATTGTGTGCTACTTTTGGGTTTTGTGAGAAAACGCTAAGCTTTCTGCTCCGCGTCAATACTTGCTTTTGTAGGTAACACATAATATACCACTGAGTGTCTCTGGCCTGTTTAGCTTCTTCTCTTACGAAGACAGCCACTACATACTGTTTTCATTGCTTAATCTACATTAACAGCTACGCAGGGGCAGGGAATGGGTCCGTAGTGCAGTCAATTTAAGACCAAAAATGCCTGAACCTACCACAAATTGCAACTCAAGGTTTCTCTTCATAATTGTAATTAGCAAGGCCTCCAAATGAACATACTAAAAGTCTAGAAAAATATACACCGGCAAAATTACTTTTTAATGTATATTTTTCATAGCTGCAATGTATGAAAAAGATGTAGCATAGGTAGCGATAGATTTCTGAATAATTGTTCTTTCTACCTAGAAAGAGATATTATCCATTAGAGCTTATAGTTGAAATTGCATCTTACATGTGAATACATGGTTCCTAATTGGGTGATGCTATATAGCCAGACAGGATAAAGATAAGACTGCCACTCGTGAGTTACTGAAATTTCTGGAATCAAGAATCCATTGAGTGATAACTGTAGCTTATGCAGCATTGCCAGTGGTTCCAGACGCTTGCTTCAGTAGGTTTGTGAAATGAACAACAACTGTTCAAAGTATTTCAGTTGAACTAAAACATGTGTTGAGGCCTGCTAATAAACCAGCACTGGCTGATGCTATTTGAAGTTTGCTACCTTCAGATGGCATAAAACCAAGTGGTCAAAGACAGCATGTTTGAATGATAGACATTTATTGCATAAGATTCCATGGCTGCATGGTACCACCACTTATGGTGATATATGCAAGCAGTACACAAATTATGTCATCAAACTCTATGGTCATGCTATCATCATCTTTGATGGATACTTGCAAGAGTTTTCTACAGAAGATGGTGCTCATGAACATCAACTGGTGGTCGAACTAGATTGACAGTAGATTTCACCAAAGAGATATATATGAGAGTGAAAAAGGAAGAATTCTTGTCCAACAAGCAAAAGTTTGTTTATGAGTGAGAGTCACAAACCAGCTAGATGTGATATATTTGCATGCGGAAGGCGATACTGATGTTTTAATAGTACAAACAGCCATAAAGTCTGCAAAGAAATGCCAAACCTATCTGATTAGTGAGGAAACTGATCTCATTGTACTTCTCTGTTTTCATTGTCACCAATACTTGTCATGACATCTTTTTTTCTATCTGAGAAGCGTATAGAGGAACAAACAAAGATCCAAGGTGTTGGAATATTAAGCATGTTCAAACAGTTTTAGGTAAAAAATACTTGCACTAACCTTTTGTTTGTTCATGCTATCCAATTGGATGTGACAGTTTTCTGGGTTTTTACAGCTTTGTGGTAGAAATTCAGGTATAAGGGAGATGGGGCACTCACCACTTCCACATTCCTATAGAAAAATTTGGTATGGCCATGTCGTCAGACCATCGACGTGGGTCTGGCTCCACCAGACTATATTGATTCCTCATTAGAATAGCCAATAAATAAAACTATTTTGGTCTGAGATTATTTTGTAATAGCCAGCTAGTATAGTAGTTTTAAGGCTTCGCACCTTTAGTGTTTCATATTTATACTTTTCTTGAAAAATAAAAAGAGTAAAATTAAGTACAATTCTCAGGACAAGGAAACTTCTTATAACAAACTTGTACAGGAACATATACTCAGCCATATCTTGCAAAAGCAGCATACATAAATCTAAGTTCTGCATTCCATGCAAGTGTCAGTAGCTATGGCCATTGTGAAACTAAGACCACTGTTGGTGTCTGCAGATGGATTTTCTACAGACTCGTATAATGTCACTTACTTCTTCTAATGAAAAAGTACAACCTGGTTAATGTTGTAGCAGTAATCATCTAGTAAATATATGGCATAACTAGATAGCACAACTCCCACACTTTTCCCCAAACTAGCCTCCGCACCTAAACAGACAGAATAATGAAAGAATGGAAGCCTATACCTTCAGTGAGACAGACTGGTTCTGAATCACTTAAATTAATCTGTTGATTTACTTATTGGATTTTTCTGCAGCAAATACAATCCCAAACACACAAGCAGTGGATCTATTTTACAATGGCCACCTTGATACTTGCATGCAAGTGTCCTGGAATAGTTTTTGCAGCTATTTTACAAGAAAATGGCTATGCTAAACCAGTTATAAAGTCAAGTATGTCTTCAATTCCCTATCAGAGTTTATGCTTTCCTTCTTGACTAGTACCAGTAGCATAATATGATAGCTGAAGACACAAGAGGTATCTGAGCTACTGGCTTCACTATCATAGACTCACTAGTGCTAGTGCTGGCCATATCTTATTATGAGTAACTTAGATGCCGTATGGTTTCTATAGCAAGACTACTACTGACTAGTACCTGTTCTCAACACAACATTACATAAACCACACCCAATTCAGGTAATAAATTTTCAGGAAGCAAATAAATATGGCAAACTATAAGTCCAAATATTGAAGAAGCTAGCTAATAATAGGAAAAATCTCAATTTTTGTGACATTTGGACATCATAATCTAGACTTTCAACATAAAACAAAAAATGTAACACAACTGTAGTCTCCCTTTGAAAGACCGTGCAAGACAGTATGAAGCACTTTCAGTCACTAATAACTTTATACAGTTCCTTACTGCCTTACACATCTTGTTTAAGGCATGATACCGATGTGATGAATGAATAGAGCATGTTAGATTTTTCAGATGCCATATTTATTTAATATAGCAACTACGGTTCTTAGCCTATTGAAATCTATTGTAAGATTACATATGGATTGGTAAAATTCATAGGTGTCATCTTTAGTCTTACTGTTGTGTGCTAGTGTGTAAGCATTTTCAATTATTGTAATGTTTTGATAATGTAACAGATGTTCCTTCCTTGAATCCTGTTAGTTCACATACAGAACTCAATGCTATCTTTATAGCTATATTCTGCTTTTACTTACTCAAACTTTAGCCCTAGCCTTAGCCCAACTACACTATAACATCTTCCAATGCTACATTTACAGGAACAGATGTTTGCAAATAGTTATGGGTAGTTATACATCTGGCTTATATTTTGGAAGTCCTTCATCTATTCTAAAGAACAAATACATAAATATGGAGACTGCTAAAAAAATAGCTTGGATATGTCAGCAAGAGTAGCTATAAATTAACCAAATAGCTATTTAAAATAACAATGAAATAAACCTATGGCAAAATTTACTTGTGTACTTTTTCAAATCATTTATAAAGCCTAAAATAGTAACCAACATTATTATTTACTTTGTATTCATTGTTTGATCTAATGTTCTACCAATTATATATATAGTATGTCCAGGTAGAGTTGGCTCGGTATAAACCATTAATAACTTTTGAACGGAAGTAGCTACGCTTCTGTGTTCGTATCATTCGAAAGCTCGTGATGCGGTGGGATTTAGACGCGCTCATTATCTATCTATAGGTGTTTGCTGAAGCAATACTGACAAATTGAGAATTTTTATTACATTAGCTATTGTTTTTATATTGTTGGTAGAAAATTAGATCAAACAATGAATACAAAGTAAATAATAATGTTGGTTACTATTTTAGGCTTTATAAATGATTTGAAAAAGTACACAAGTAAATTTTGCCATAGGTTTATTTCATTGTTATTTTAAATAGCTATTTGGTTAATTTATAGCTACTCTTGCTGACATATCCAAGCTATTTTTTTAGCAGTCTCCATATAAATAAATTGCACATGCTTAAAATTTTACTTATGTATTGATTTCTGTCTGGGATAAATCAAAATGGGGTTGAGCGACTAAATATTTTTTAGAAAATAGATTATATTGTAGGACAATATTACTTTTCCAACAACCAGTGTATTTTATGTGGTAGATTTCCCCGAAATACTTGAATATGCATAAATTCTACTTTTTTTATACTAAAATTGCTTCTTTATTCCAGGTTTCTTGTTTAATGTATAATTATTATTTAGCTTCAAATGCTCAATACATTCTTCCCTTACAACAATTTGTATGTTATAGCCCAAACTTTGTAATGTTTCCAAACCATTCCACCCTTATATCCTTGAATCCCTAAATTTGAAATACCACAAATTGGAATGTATCTTATTCCTCCTGAAGCACATTATTACAAAATTATGCCCATTTAATGAAAGGATATTATTAAGATTTTTACACAAATCATTTGTTTGCAATTTGCTACAATCCATATATAAAAGAACAGTTAATGTATACAAATTATTTGACTTCTTCCAATGAAATCCAATCCAATGAAAAAATTATTAAATCCAGAAAAATTAGAGTTAAGAGTAGGATAATCTCCTCGTGCTAGACATTTCTCAATCAGTGCATTTCTTAGAATTAGCAGAAAATTATTCCCACGAAATTTCTTCAGTGTGTATGCAAAGCCTAACACACCTCCTAAAACGTTTAATAAAATACATCAAACTTTTGAATAAACACTGTGAATCATGTATATAAGAAAAGTAATACATATGCAGGAGATTTTCTAACAAGAAAAAGACCGTGCATACATTGAATGGCAGTTAATTCTGTCATTTTTTTGTTGCTGAAGTGGATATCTTTCAATTTTAATGCAAAGACAATAACTAATTGGGCTAAATGGATCGCTAAAAGGAAGAAAAAATGCAATCTAATCCCGTGAAATTAGCTAGCTATTGAAGAAGAAAGGATCTATACTGTACTTAAAAAAGAATGTGAAGTTGGTAGTCCACTAACTGCCAAAACAAGAAGCAAGGGAAAGTTGAAGAAAACTTTTGCTTAATACAAAGATAGCACTTTTGGGTCCGTAATATAAACACGCAAGAATTTTTCTCTTCATTTAAAAAAATTCAATTTGATTATACGAATAATTTGAGTCTACAAACACTCCAAACCCAATTAGTCTCTGCATAATTAACGTTTCACTGTACCAGATAAAACTGCAAGTATAAAATATGTACATAGTGTCTCACTAATTGCTTGCCAGTTTTTTCTCTGAAATAATTTTTTTTCAGAGGTGCCCGGCCAGACTGCTGAACTGTATAGGCAGCCCCACCCTGCCCATAAACTGAATAATTAACAATTTATAATTTACATAGGATTGTTCAATGAACCTTCTTTAATATGGCAACCCACTGGTCATTTCATGATCCATATTGTTCATGTAGCTTGAACTTGTAACTTCATCTTTGATTAATAAATTTTGAACTGTTAAATTAAAGGCTCAAATTTAGTCTGTTAACTGCCTCCAACCTTGCAAAGTGTCCATGTGTTAAAAGAATTACATGCCCAATAGACTACTGCTTGAGTGCTCAGTTTTTATATAGTCTATCTCATGCTTACTACTCAAATTGTACTACTCTCTACTGCTACCAGGGCTGGCCTTACTTTACCAACTCCTTTTGTTCTGCCATTACTAATAATTGTATCCACTAAAATTGTTATTTCACCTGCTTGTTTTGTATTACCATTAATTGTCAGAATACACATACAAACACACTGACTTATATACATTAAAATTGGCATTCAATAGCACATAAATAGAACACACAGATAGATATGTTAAGAATACTTACCAGGTCTTACTCCGGCCCATGACACTGGATGGTCCTCATTACTATCCTCATAGATACCAAGAACGTCTAAGGTTGATAAGGTATCTCTAAAATACCTTACATAGTATTCCATTGGCAAGTCAATTGACTTAGATGCAGACCAATATTGTGCAAGAAGCTCAGCTGTATCTGGTGATAACTTTCTCACGTTGAACCCATTCGTTAAACTAAATTAAATAAAGCAAAGTTACTACTTTCATGAGTTGAAATATATGTGCAGTTCTTTATTTCTTATGGGATTTTAAAATAAAATAACTCCAAATAAGCCATTGTCTAGAGCTTAACTATGTTTTCAGAACGACAAAAGAAAAAACATTTGCAATCTATCAAATAAAATTATTGGCGAGCGAGCAGAGCAAGCGAGATTCTCTCAGGGTAACACAATTGAAATTTGGGGATGTTTGTTTGTTTATATATATGTGTGGACGTACATATGTCATTGTGTACTTTGACCCTCGCGTAATTTTGTGTTCTCTCTATGTTCGACCACTTCCCACACTTCACTAAACAGAATCCTCCGGTTTAGCGATCATTACCCATATCACCTTAGAAATTGAATTGTTTACCGCTTTGAATTATTTTGCGGGTGCAGTTAAAACTCAAAACTTATGGAATTTCTATTCGAGTTAGTGGCAGTGGTAAGTTAATACGCTATTTGTCACAGTTATAAGCCTTACGCAACAGTATTTACTTGAAAATTCATTGTCCACCAGATGAACCACAAAGGTAAGTCTTGCGTAAGTGTGTTCAGTTGTGTGAAAGTATTGTGCGTTACAACTACTATTAGAATATCACAAAAGAAAAATTTAAAGAACGTGACTTGATTTAGTTGCTTCTTTTTCAATTCAAACAGTTGCGGGGAGCGGTTACTATGGCATTGAATCCCCTTTACCGCATAAACGTAATATAAATACTCGACTTTATTTTAGTAGATTGAGTGTTCGTTGTTAAAATCAAATCGCTTAACAATAGTGTAATTTAAGGCTCGCTCGCTATTGTGCTCAAGCACACCACTAGTTCTATGTTTTCCTATCTTTACACAAAAGAAAAAAGTGAATTCTATTTTAAGAATAACAATATACTAGCATATTTGCCAGACAATGTGTGCACACAAAAAGTGCATAATTGAGTGTTGAAGTCTTGTTGCTATTTCTAAGCTAAAATACAAATGTACTTGAACAATGAAAGCAAGAAATATGGGCTATTATGCAGCTGATACCGAATGAGAATGAGCAGAATTGTTAAAGAGTGCACTGCTCTGTGCTCTAATCATGACTATCAATGCATTGTTGTCTGTCTACAGACTAACATGTAAGCTTGCTTGCCAGGTTACATTTCACCAACAATCTAGATTGTAAATAAATTAAATATTGAATAATTACTGAAGCAATACCAAGTTGCAAAACTTCAACATACCCAGGCACTTAATCTATGGGTGCATTAATAATAATATTTAATGACAGCTAATAAATCTCACCTAAATTTTTCAAGTTGAATATCATCAGAAACACTGTAGCTTTTGTAGTCAAACACAACTTCAGATGTTTTAAACTCTGTTTTAGGGTGTTCTTGAAATTGCTTCAGTAAATATGCAGTCAGGGGGTCTCTATCTTTTTCTTTTATGTAATCTGAAAAAACAATAACAACTGTTCTCTCAAAATATATTCCTGGATTCTCACATTACACTAAATGAAAGAAAAAATATGCTGTCAGTGATCAAACCTGAGATAATTTGCTACCGATGCCACATGCTTTAACTAAGGCTACAACAAACACCTAAGATTACAATTTCATTATTAAAAACTATGTCTGGGACCGACCAGACAGCTAAACAGTCTCTCCCAGATCCACACATGGCCTAGGTCGGGGAGGTCACTAATGAACTAATTAAAAATTCTATTGTTTAGCTGATAGGGTAACCATTCAATGAATATATTTTCATCCTTAACCCATTCGTCTTGTCATCGTGCTTTCTCTTCATATAACTGTGAATTGTAACTAGTATTTTGATTGATTTAATGAATTTATGTACAATAAGACCTTCAAATATACATAATCATAAGATAAATCACTGTAGAGCACTGTTACATAAAAAACCAATACTGACATATATACCTCAGCCTACAAATAAATGAAAAAAAATGTGATTTCTAAATTGTCTCCATTAAAATAAGATATAAATGTAAAGATTAACTTACAGTGAACAAATTGAAAGTTTCCAATATTATTTAATAATTTTGCTTCATCAATAAGTGGCCAAATATTTTCCTTCTGCACAGTATAAATTCTCAAGTCTGCATTCTAAGTTTCAAATTCATATGAAATGATCACTAAATTCTTTGAAGTGTTAGGCAATCTCAAAACTGATTTATTACGAAATAAAACACTTGACAATATTAGAACAAATTCAATATGGGATACACTCAGTAAATTTGAATGTATTATGTACCATTGAAGTAAATGATCCTCAAATTGTCAACAAAATTTTTAGTGTATATGCATCAATATTATAATAAGTACTGTCATAACAATTTGAAGTAGCTTCATCAAAGTTTAATACAATAACATAGCCTCTTACCTGTGATAGTCGGGGAGCATATTCTTGAGAAATAACTGTAGTAAAAGTTGGCCAATTGTCCACAAAAATATTTCCTTCCACTTTTCTTTTTTTTATGTCCAAAGCAATTTGAATAAACTATAGAACATCAAAATGACACTTTAAAAATTAATTAGGATGCTTTTATATAGCTAATTGGATGTTAAAAGAGCCATGCATAAAACTATGGCACACAACACTTCCATTTATAGAAAACTAACAATTAATAAATAACTAATTTAGAAACAGCCACTCAATCTTGAAAACTATTAACTTTAAGTGTGTGATAACTGTGAGACTACCCTGGCCAGAAAGAATAGTGAAGCCGTAATGCATATAGTCCTAAAAAAACTAATATCAGGGGCATCGGAAGGAGGACGAGGAAGGCGCTCGGAAAACCTGCCATCATGTGTGTATCCGGTTCATTTAGCCTTCTCTGACTCCATCCCCCATCTTATCTTTAATTCTCTTCTTTATAATTCTTTTTCTTTATCTTTCTCTGACATATAGGATTGTCATTCCAGCAGAGCTGACTTGGTTGTCAGACTGAGCTATACACAGGCCAATCAACACCAATTAATATTAATCATCACACATACACAAACAAGTTCTGTTCATGACAGCAATTAATATTAAACTTAACTTCTATCTCTTGAAGGGATCACACTTGGGGTAGCCTAGTAGCAGTAGCTACAATCTAACACAGCAACTCAACAAGCTCTCAGCTACAAAAAAAATGGCGAGTGTTATTTTTGTAATTCAGACAACAAATATGGAGTACCTAAATTTCCTGAGTATTGGAAACTTCTGTAGTATCAAATTGAAGCCATTCTGATGACCTGAATTACTGGTAATTCTTGACAACAAGCTCAAAGGTACAAAAACAAAAGACCACTTATTTTTAGCAATCAAATACAAAATTACCTTCTTACCTCATTATTCTTGAGTAGCGGTAACTTCTGTAGTATCAAATTGAAGCAATTCTGACTATCTGATTTTACCAGTCACTCTTGACGACAAGTTCTCAGATACAAAACAGATATTTTTGTAATTTTAGCTAACAAATATGGAATTAGGTATTTACCTTAGCTTCTCCCGAGTATTGGTAGCTTCCTTAGCATTAGTATTCTCACTACTACTGGTGTCTTGACAACCAACAATTGGCACTTCGTAGCCTCCCTAAACGGCGAAGTTTTGAAAATTAAAAATTAAGTCTGGTAAAGGGTATTCAATGCCTTAGTAACCAGGCACAGCAACAGTTTGTGACTTGTAAAACAAGTGTTTTCGCAGGAATTCTCTCACAATTTTGAGCCCAAGTTTAAAGTAAGACTTGGTTAATGCCATAGTATCCGAAGAAACTGGGGTCAAGCCTGAAAAGACGTTATTTTAAAAGAAAAAAAGCCACCCGCGTGCGTGTGTGAGACGCATACGTACCATCTATGCATGCATAAATATATATACTAGTGGTGTACTTGAGCACAAATGGCAAGTGCGCCTGATAGTTAGGTAACATAAAACTACAGTTTTGTTACTATTTTTTAGTTTAGTTCATGCAAACACTATAATATTTGCCAAATTTCGGCTTATTGAATATTAGTTGAATGAGTGTATGCGATGTTGAAGGGTATAATTCTCAAATGGTTTGGACTTAGTCCATAAAACAAGAAGTGACTGTTGTCCTGACATCATGCAGAAGCTCCCAACTGAGTATACACTCTAAGGTATTATGAAGGTGTAATAGAGGTCTCAACATGCACTTAAAAATCTCCTTTTGAAATTTATCAATTTTCAAAGGCCAAAATCTCCCCATGGGATTGCACTTCACGCCATTATCACTTTTTATGAATGTCACATAATGAAGCCTTTGAATGCCAGCTCATAGCAACTATTGATAAAATCTCAAGAGGCTATGCTCCAAGGGTTGCACTGACACATAACTGTCTACAGCTAAATTGTCTGAGTTATCTCCTTCAATAAATTATTGCATATTCTATTATCCCCTTCATTGAAATATTAGCGTGTTAGCAAATATTTGTTAGTTATATGCCATTGATATGAGATACCTGTACTTATGGGAAAGGTCCTGGCTCAGTATGACATATAAGAATCAAGAAATGTACCTCAGAGAGTAATAACAGGATCACAAGAATTAACTATCCTGCTCCTCCAGGCATACGTAATTAGGGGTTTAAACACAGAATATAAAATTGCTAACTCACAAATATATAGTAGTTTCTGTACCTACTGCTTTAACTTACTCGTTTGGTGTAGGGTAAAGACTTTCTTAAAGTGGCAATAAGGTGTTCTATATCTGTTTCAAGGTTGATTCTTCTCATTATTTATCTTTGCCAAATGAGTTGCTTAGAGTGGGGCGAGGAAATCAGAGACGAGCCAGTTCGTAGTAGTGTGATTCTATTCTAAAACACTACATTTTGAGGATGGGCCTGGATATAAGTGACTATCAGCGCGCATGCGCGAGAGGGTGATAGCAATCGTCCAGTCTATTTGTTTCTCTGTCTGTCTGTCTGTCTGTCACGTTCTGATTTTGGAGATTACAGACAAGTAACCATTAATTTAGGTATGAACTTACTCAGAACGACGATTTAAAAGACGTTACATTGTGTGCTACGTTTGGGTTTTGTGAGAAAACCTAAGCTTTCTGCTCCGCGTCAATACTTGCTTTTGTAGGTAACACATAATATACCAGTGAGTGTCTCTGGCCTGTTTAGCTTTTTCTCTTACGAAGACAGCGACTACATACTGTTTTCATTGCTTAATCTTAGTCTGGTCTAGCCAGACCCTTTGCAGAACACCACTAAGCAGGGAATGGGTCCATAGTGCAGTCAATTTAAAACCAAAAATGCCTGAACCTACCACAAATTGCAACTCAAGGTTTCTCTTCATAATTGTAAGCAAAATTACATTTTAATGTATATATTTCATAGCTGCATCAGCCAGTGCTGATTTATTAGCAGGCCGCAACACATGTTTTGCTTCAGAGTTCAAACTGAAATTTTGAACAGTTGTTGTTAATTTCACAAACCTACTGAAGCAAGCGTCTGGAACCACTGGCAATGCTGCGTAAGCTACAGTTATCACTAATTGAATTCTTGATTCCAGAAATTTCAGTAACTCTTGAGTGTCAGTCTTATCTTTATCCTGTCTGGCTATATAGCGTCACCCAATTAGGAACCATGTATTCACATGTAAGATACAATTTCAACTATAAGTTCTAATGGATAATATCTCTTTCTAGGTAGAAAGAACAATTATTCAGAAATCTATCTAGCTACCTATGCTACATCTTTTTCATACATTGCTATTTGAAGTTTGCTACCTTCAGACAGCATAACACCAAGTGGTCAAAGACAGCATGTTTTGGATGACCGATTTTTTTATTATTTTTTGCATAGGATTCCATGGCAAGTTCAAATATGGAAAGGAAGGCTGAATTTATCTATTTAGCTTCGAATGGATAAAGTGGGTAATAAACTCCTACCCGTACAAACAGACAGAGATGTTGCTCCAAAATAGTTTCTGCAAGTGGTTCGATGTAATTGCAAGATTGGATGTGAAACTATGTGCTGTTTATGCTGTAAAGCTAGATTTGATTGTTCCATGGGATGTGGAGAGTGTCGTGGTGTCTGTGCAAATATGAAACCAATAGCATTTCCGGATGACATTGATAATAAGAAAGCTATGGTTATTTCCTTTCACATATAAACCTAACTTGATATTCACAAAATTAAACAAGAGAGAGTAGCTAGTTTGTACATAGTGTGGTTATGTTTGATTAGTTTCACGCTTCCGTATGTTCTATATAATATCTCAGTACGTCTATGTCCTGCTACTTCATGTCAGCAAGTCCATGATGCCCACCCAATGCTGGAGCCAGGAGAATACTGGATCTCTGGGGCAGAGCCTATTGAAACATACTGTGAATTCTGAAATGATTGTTTTGCTCAACATATTCTTCATTTATTATTCATCCAACTATCTAAGATTGAGACATAAACTGTATGCTTTTGCATTTTAATATTGTGAGAATAATTTTATAAATATATATGTAATAAAAAAAATACATAATTAGTAGAAGTAGAAATTGTTTAATTGAGTACAATAGCACAGTGTTAAATACTTTAAGTTAATGTAAAAATATGTTTCATTACCTATGCATCAGTTAATTTGACTGATGAATAAGTAATGATAAATATCATGGTTAGTCAACACATGATAGCTGAGACAATAAGAATAGATAGAGTAAAATGTAAACAAATGTATACACTATAGCATTTATTATTCACAATCTATTCTATGCAATAATTTACTCAGCACTTCATTTACATGTGGAGGTATTCTTCAGGAATTATTAAGCTGATCCATTGTGGTGATTGTCTGACTCACAAAGACAACATTGAATGCTTAATCTGCAAGGAAATTTTTTATGTGAAGACACCTTTGTCACCCTAAAGCATAGACTGACAGTATCCTACTATCTTGTCCAGTAACAAAAATTTATATATTTTTTTAATTGAGACAGCAAGTCAAATGATAGTTGAATACCATACAAACTTGATACCTCATTTTGTTTATCATTAAATGCATTTTTTTAACCAGACATCGACGTTATTTAATGAATGCATTCAATCTCTATAAACTTAGAACCACAAAATTTTCCAATGTAGACTTGAACTGATATAAAAACATTTTGCATACAAATAATTTATTATAATAAATACGTCTGCAGTTAATTTTTAACATGTTACAATTTATTCAGATAAATGAACATTATAAAATATATTTATAGCTGACAAATGTTTTTAAAGAGCGAATGAGCTATGCTTTTTACTGTGCACTATTAGATATGTTTTTTCAGTTCATGTTGTTTTGATAATATTGTAACAGGTGTTCCTTCAATGAGTTACACATCAGATTCAGCTTTTTTAAACATTGCAATAATATTACTAACAATTCTGAATTCTTATTAAAGCTACACAAACACCTGCACAGTTACTTTCTATGAGAATCGCTAATAGCTACATTCTGTATTGATGTGTTTTTGCACATAAACTTATATGCATACAGAGAATAGCAAATCATAAATTCTTAATTAACAGTTGACTTGGACAATTGAAGGTTAAACACTTAACCACATTTTTCAGGCAGACCTCCTTACAATATATATTACAATTAGATCTTACTGTAGCAGTGATAAAAATGAGTAGGTAAAAATGCTTTAATGGCAAATGTTTTAACTACTACTTTTAAGGTATATGTCAGGACTTGATTATTGCAAGAATTAATACCCTCACAAAAAGTTCCCTATCAATAGGGCTAAAAATACCATGTACAAGAGAAATAGTCAATGTCACATGAAATGTGCTTTCATACATATATATATATATATATATAGATATCAGGTAGTTCTACAATACTCTATGACTCTACCCTACATTATTGCTTGTTCTTATGTCAGAGTAATAGTCACAGGTGGAACTAGAATGAGAAATAATTGTGCATTTGCTGATTCAGTCATGTTGTTTCACGTAAATTTCAGTTCTAAAGTTCTGTGTGATATAATGTATTTTTTTCCTTATCTATACATGCCACTAGTTATTCAAAACAATTCTATATCTAAACATTTAAGTTGAGTAAACTAAACATCTTTCAATGTTATTGTTCTCTAGGAACAAAACAAATCTGTAGAAGTTTATTTACATTTATGTATACCAAGAAAAATAATAAGAAGTATATGTTGCAGTAAACACTGGCAGACAAGAGAGGAAGACAGTTTTGAGCTACTGGGATTTTCAGAGAGGCTCTACAATGTTAACAATTCTTACTGTAGTAGCAATAATAACGAGTAAGTATAAATTTTCTAATAGCAAATGTAAATCTCTTGTGTATTGATTTAGGTTTATGTGTTGAAACAAAGTCTATAAGAATATCAACACTCCCACCAAAAGGTCCTTATCGTGTAGGACAAACTGTACAATTTTCTTGTGAAGTAGACACACAGCAAAATGTTACTATCACATGGAATGTACTAGCAGTTAACTATCGTAGAACTGCAAGACATGGAAGTAGTTTCAATTGGACTTTTTCGCGTGACTATACAATACATTATTGCTTGTTCTACTGTACTGGAGTAGCTAATGGATCAGTCATTGGTAGAGCTAGAAGAGTGGTAGAAGTTCAAGGTAAGACAATAATGAATTTTAAAGCATGTGTGGATTCTACTATTTCCAGGGAAGTAAGAGTTTGCATTTTTTTTAAAACCCAACACAATACTAAACCAACCCAATACATTTGATTAGTCATGTGTAATGTTCTATCGAGAACCGTATTACTTCTTCAACACTTAGAGTTAAAATCTTTATATTATGTGATCACATAGTTCGCAACTTTACAGAACAAAATTTGGAACAGAACACAAGCACAAAAATTTGTATGGTTGTTCCTTAGGGCCTACTAAAGAATTTTAGCCTAGGAGCCCTCATGAAACACATTCATAAAGCAAGATGGCTGCCAATCAAAAATAATATCGGACAACTATTTGGAGTTAGGTAAATCAAAGTAATAACAAGTGTAAAAAATTGTCACTTATAAGGGAAAGCACTCACAATTAAAGCGTGAAATAGTAAAAACTAAGCCATTAAATACATAATCATCCTCTGGTGTCAGGCTAGGTTCATGCAATTGTGCTTATGTAGAGTATTATATGGAGCTCTATGTCAGTCACCATCATGAATTTGATATCTCTAAGGGGTACAATAAAATCAAGTTGAAGGAACGACTGTTGGTACAATTCCCAGAAGCCAAGAACAGTTTGATGGCAGAAATACTTCAATAAGGATGTCCAAGATATGCTGAGGGAGGCTTTACATAAAAGGAATTGTATTGAACAATTTTATCACATGTGAATTTGTATTTCATAACAGAGTTTTAGAAATTGAAAGTATGATAGCTGCAGCAGTATCTGAACAATACGAGGAAGAAGGAGTTGTGACCCTGGCCTGTCTTATGGAAAGGATTGTTCACTATTGGTACTATGGATAATCTTGACCATAACTCCAACTCAACAACTGCAGTAAAGTCATTGCATGGAACAGGAATCGGCCTTTTTCAGTTTTCTATAGTGCAAACTGGTTAAATTCGACCTCAGTTAAAACTATCACTCTGGAAGCCAGCAGCACTATTTACCTAGCAGCTCCAATCACTTTGAAAAGATAAAAAGATTAAAAGTTGTGCTATAGGACAAAACCCCATTGGGTTCAGTGATGAGGCCATAGAGGAGTTGTTTAGCCATAAGAGCAGCAACAATTTTTTACCAACAAAATTCATTTGATTTGTGATTACTTGGTGGGGTCGAGTGCATGGTGTTGGGAACTGGTCTGGCTTACCATACCAGAAGTTTTTAGGTGTGCCTGCAAAGGAGATTATAGTGGATATAATTGTGTCAAAGTTAATGTATGCTGTGTAGTTGCAAATGCAACCATAAATATTCAATTATTATCAATTGATGTTGTTAATTTATTTATTCAGGTGTATTTCTGTCACATATTTACCAAAGCAAAAATAACAATAAATGCCCTGGCCATTTTTAATTAGTGGGCTTAATTAAATTTTTGGGTGGGGCTACTAGGCTAATAATATTTATGAAGTTGTAAGAAAAATTCATGCCAATTTGATGCTTTTGTCTGCCAAAAAACAGTAATTTCGCTAAGCCACTGGACTATATACTGGAGTTTGTGGGTAAGGCCCCCTATCGTCACGACATAATCACGTGAGCTAATATTTCAATTCTTGCGGTCCACGGTAGCTTGCTTTATGCCACTTGGGAAGCCAATGGAGTTGCTGAAAGTGAATTTTTGCATTGAAAGTATATTATATGTATATAATATGTATATATATATATATATGTATACATAATATTATATATCAGTAACTGTCTCTGGCATGTTTAGCTTCTCGTACTCAGATATGGATTACATGTACCACTTTTATTGCTCAGCTATAGTGATCCATGCTATCTGATTAGAATAGCCAAAAATATACCCGTTTGATCTCAGATAATAATAGCTACCTAGTGTATAATAATGCTGATGGGTTGCACCTTTTGTGCTTCATTATTATTATTATTATTATTATTATTATTATTATTATTATTATTATTATTATTATTATTATTATCATTATTATATTATTATCATTATTATTATTATTATCATTATTATTATTATTATTATTATCATTATTATTATTATTATTATTATTATTATTACTATTATTATTATTATTATTATTATTATTATTATTATTATTATTATTATTATTATTATTATTATTATTATTATTATTATTATTATTATTATTATTA
>WLWI01000971.1_pt1 | contig 25200 bp, 11 predicted proteins | sample 6701501 | NCBI WGS metagenome assembly WLWI01 (sample SAMN12718690, study PRJNA515312) | sponge metagenome | isolation source: marine sponge | host: Mycale hentscheli | place: New Zealand: South Island, Marlborough, Capsize Point | collected 2014-11-01 | reverse complement strand
ATGAGGTTGGATGGTCCATTGTTGGTTGTTAATGCAGTACTTGTCTGGGTTTCCACAGCTGCCATGTCAGCAAATGTTTATCACATTGGGTTGCAGTCATTATACACAAAGAACAGTTTGTGCCTACCCTCTGTAAGAATTGTGATGATGTTGCATCTGTTATTTATGTAACTCTTGCAAGGTAGCTCTGACAGCTCCAAGTCCTCTACAAGTAGCCAATAGACTGGAAGTCTCTTTAAATATGGCATGGGAGTCTCAATCTGAGCCAAGATATGATAATCTGTAGGTGCTACACCCAAACAGAGGGACCTCATGATGCACTGACAGTATAATTGCATATGCATGTATGGGCATGTGTTTGTGTTAATATTTCAGGAGGTGATTAGAGAAGCTCTGCAGCAGCCCAGAGAAACTTTTGTGTAAATGCTAAGTTTATGGTATTCTTGGAATAATGAGGCTGAGTGAGTAGTGTCAAAGACCATGTATAATCAAGCAGAATTTAAGACATTGCCATAGCACGTGGTTTATTATACTTATATACTCCAATGCAAACTTATTATTCTGAAGAGTAACTTCACTGCCGTCTTTATGAACATGATCATTCATAATGCTGTCATGGACTCCAGGATTGGCTTCTACTTGGTTGGGTTAGTGGAAGTTATTGGTTAATAGTTTACAGGTGACTTAGTCACTTGATATGTATTTTTTCTTTCGTTGTGTGTTCTTAAGAAAGTGTGTTTCACTTTAAATGTTGTTTCAGACAAAATTGCTTCTAAAAGAATTCTTTGTCTGTTGTGTATTTATTTCCAACATGTCTTGAGGTAGGTCAAATTGAAAGAGAAAAGGTGAACGAACAAGGTTAGTTATTATAACTGAGCAGGTAACATCACTTTTTTATAAATGACTGCTATTGTGTTGTACATGATAAATAAAATTTAGCATATTCAAAGTTATCCTTTATCTGCAAACTATCAAATGTCTAATCTCCTGGGAATCCTAATCCTGGGAATCCTAATCCTGGGAATCCTAACCCTGGGAATCCTAATCCTGGGGTTGACTGATTTAGAATGGTCAAGAGTACTGTCTCCACTTTTCCTTCACAACCAGGTGTTGTAAGTAGTACATGGGGCAATTTGTAGGGATCAAAATTTAAAAAAAAAGTATAATTAGCTATAGCATATTATGTTCATGTATATGAACATATATGCCTAACAATTTTTGGTTCTCTTAGTTTGCTTTGCTTGTTCACCAGGACGTATCTAATATATATTTTAGTATTCCCAACTTATTATATAACCATTATTATGTGAAGTTATACTTTGAAAAGTGAAAGAAACTTAACTAAGTGTAGTTTGCTAAATTAGTGTTTACACACATTGGTTTCTAGTTGCAAGTACTCTGGCAAACTAAACATTATCAATGTCAACTTACTAAACCTGCAATGAGTTTAAACTGTATTTAAAGAATTAGTGATAATTAGAAGTACTATAGATCTGTTTGAGTGACTCAAGAATGTATGTGGCTGTAGTTTTTATTATTAATGCTACACTTCAATATGTGGAAAATTCAAATGGGACCTTTAACGGCTGTCCACCCAACTATGGTTCTTGTGGCAATAGATTATCCTGTCCCTCATGGTCTTACTGTAGTAACAACAGCACTTGTGAATGCTATGATCGAAATTATGTAGTCTTGTGTAGTGAGGATATGAAAGAAGGAGGCTTACTTCAGTGTTATTGCATGACTTGGAACAAGAAATTAAATGACACAGAAGAAGGAAATTGTATTTATAACTGCAAGAGTTACAACAGCAACTACTTTAGTTTAAATGGTGCCTACACTACATTAACAAGAAACGTGACAGACTTGAATACACAAATGTGTGGTAGACTGAATCGTACTGGAACATTGTGCAGCAAGTGTATCCCTGGGATGCATATGAGAGCTTATTCTTATGACATGTCTTGTACTACATGTTCTGGAGGTTGGATTAATATACTGAAATATATCCTAGTCGCTTTTGTGCCACTGACAGTGTTTTATTTAATTGTCTTACTTTTTAAAATTAACATTCCATCTTCAAGGCTACAGGGCTTTGTGTTAGCTTGTCAAATGACTGCATCACCTATCATACTCAGAGTATATGTTACAGCATTTACTATAAGGACAAAACCAATAATATATACTATACTGCAAACTATTGGTATTATATTTGGCATCTGGAACCTAGACTTTTTTCGCTTACTAGATTTGGATATATGCTTTCGTATATCTCCTTTAACTGTATTTTTCTTAGATTTTTTCATAGCTTTATATCCTTTCTTCCTTATTTTATTTACATGGTTAATTCTGCTACATCATCATGGTTTTAAAGCAGTTCATTTTATGTGTAAGTTACCCATTTACTTGGCCAAGAAGTGTGGTGGCAGTAACACAAACGATATAAAATCTTCCACTATAGCTGCTTTTGTTACATTCATACTCCTCTCATATGTTAAAATTTTCAATGCTTGCTTGGACATTATTGCTCCTGTGACCATACATAGAGGAAAAAACGGAAAGCATATTGCTTTATTCATGGATCCCAATTTTTCCTATTTTAGCTATAGACATTTACCTTACACAATTCCTTCACTTTTTATATGCTTAGTTTTTATTGTAGGTCCAGTAGCTACACTGTTTCTATATACTTATACATTCTTTCAAAAGGGTCTTAACATGCTCCCACATCGATGGCAAATTTTTATTCATTTAGTAGTGGACTCTGTGCAAGGTCGTTACAAAGATGGCACTGAGCAAGGTACAAGAGACTGTCGATGGTTTTCTACAGTTCCATTTATTCCTCGCTTTGTATTCTTTATGGTGATGATCTCATTCAACTTTAACACTGCTATGCTGCCTTACATAACTCAAGTATTTACTTTAGGAGCAATTGTAACTATATTGGTCGATCAATTCAAACACAATTTTAAGCTAATGACTAGCTATTTTGCCTTTTATTTGCTACTACTGGCCAACTTTTATATGCTATTGATTGGAGTGGATTACTTCTTCAGTGTTGTCAATTTTCTATATTGATATTTATACCAGACTTTCTTGGAATGATTTACTCCAAAGTTGTTGGCATAATTTGTATTATAAATTACAAAAAATAGTAATTTGTCATACATATTTACATTAAAAATATTTTTTATGCTTATCAGCTCTCAGTCATTTTCTTCTTAATGTGTTATCATGAATAGATAGTATTTTTAAATAATATAATTGTCTAAGTTATGACAAACTCAGAGAGCAGCAGGACTCCTTGAAACCCATCGCATCATAGCTATCTTATTGTAACTGTTCAGGAGTGGATGAATGACTCTTATTGGCATCATAACTTACATGATGATTTTCACAACTAGTCAAAAACTTGTTTAAACTGAGGCCTGCATATTTAGTTATATGTGATTCATGAAACAAAAGTAAAATGTGCAGGATAAGTATAGACAGAGCATTTCAAGAAGAGCAACAAGTATGCACTAAGTACAGTGTGGTTCAGATGATCTGTCCAATGCATGGCTTTCATTTTTAAAATGGCTCCATAGCATAAATAATAATCCTATTGATCTCTAATAATGAATGCTTCTTATGGTTTCTGTGAATAAACAAAATTCCTATAATTCCATGAATGTGCATAGTCTGTGAATGTTTTCCTCCTATTACCAGTAATTCTCAGGCAATATGACCTGCAGCATTACTATTAACGACGAAATAGGGTGGATTACAAACACTGAACTTCCTGGATGAATATAGCTAAATAAGAGGCTATCTTTACACAATGTTTATTATAGTTTTGCTATCGTAATAAATTTGACAGAGAGTAGCAAAATTCGTAAGCAAAATTGAAGTTTTATTTGAAGTTGGATAACGTCTACCTTGGTCACTGAAGCAAGCAATGCAGGTATGAACCAAGAGATGGCTAGCTAGTTGGCATGAATTTCTCAACTTTGAATAGCTAATTCTGGTTGATAGAGGCTGGAATGAATGTCATTGAATTAGTTTATATCTATTTACTTAGTTCGTTATGAGTTTTTATGGTGACAATAAATCTGCAAGGTTAGAATAAATTCAGGAAAATACCAATAATAACATAAAAACAACAACATATTGCTAAATGTTGAGTTGGTCAATAATCAATTAGATCAAACATCACAAACCCTGTTGGACTACATTGAAGTAGCTGTGGACTGTCTTCCTGAGGAAGCAATAGAGGCAATTCAGTCATTGTTGTAAAATGCAGACCTTAGTTATGTCTGTAAGGAAACTGGTGAGACCTTGTTCCATAAGATGGCTACTTACTGGGATTTGAATCTGATGGCCATGTTTCATGAACATTTTTTGCAATCTTGTGAGCATAATCCAAATGTTAGTGCCCAAGATAAAAATGGCAGGACTCCATTGCATGAAGCTGCACGAGTAAACAACACAGACATGGTTGAATGGCTTCTATCACATGAGGCAAGAATGGAGGAAAAGACTTTTACAGAACAGCAGACACCTCTCCACTATGCTGCGAGGTTTGAGTCCATAGAAGTAATGGAGATCCTTCTGAATAAAGGAGGTAAGATTAGTTGCAACATGAAGACAAATAACATAATTTTTTACCCCACATAAAAAATGTAAGTTAGTATTCATCAAATTATCACCAATGCATGCTTTAACTATTACCACTTGCTTTCAGCTGATATAGAAGCTAAGGATTACCAATCTCGTACACCACTTCACCTAGCCATCAATATTGGAAAAGTTATGTCTACCAACTATCTCCTCTCCCTGACCACACCTCCAGATGTCAGAGTGAAAGACAAGGATGGAAATATGGCAATATCAGCAATGATACATTCTATGCCTAGAATGGTACATACATAAATATCTATGGTGTTTTTTTTTATTACTTGACTTATTTACAATTAAAATGCTATGAAAAATTATGTAGTAGGTCACATTAATATAAGTTTAGCTATATAATATAATATATAAGAATATTTATTTTTATAATGCACCGTGTATACTAGTGGTGTGCATTAGCACAAAAGGTGGGTGAGCTAGCCTAGTTAGGTACACTTTCATACAATAAGGATTTACTATTTACTATTCTTTACAATGCCTAATTTTTAAAACTGTTTGAAGGACTAGGAAAGCTAATTATGGGGACATCAGCATATTTTTATAGTTTTTCATGCTGCCTCAAGCCACATCCTCTTTACTTTAATGCATTTCATCCTATGTGATAACTGTTACTAGGCCCTGTTCAGTATATAATAAATAGTGGAGTTTGAAGATGAATAATATTGGGAATGGTCTTCCCTCCCTCCCTCTTACAATACCTTTGAAGTATTTCCATGATATATTATATATATATATACTACACCCTATTCAGGCTTATTGCACAAGCACAAGTAGTTATAGCAAGTTGCCAAGCTCACCTCTTTCCTGGTGTTTACAGCTACCTTCCTCTGGTGTAGCCTACCAAATGTGTTAGAGCAGCTGCTAAAATAACAGCTGGGAGGTTGGGGAACCCTTACAGCCAACTTGTGTGACTTAAGGTTCTAGTACAAAATACTACAGTAGTGAAGTTATCTAGGGTTCAATAAACCACTTATTACACTCATCAGAGTGATGTGGCAAGATATTTCACTCTCAGGCTTTATTTTCACTCACCTCTGACTGTGAAAATGAATTAGCCTCATAAAATATTTCACCATATCACACTCTGACTCATGTAATAAGTATTATAAATATAATATAAATAATATGACTGGCATAAGAAGAGTGAGGAACCTCTTGAGATTTTTGACACTTCTTTCTTGTTTTTTTTTTTGTTTTTTTTTTAATTGTGCTATTGAGGTACATCTGTTTTAGATGCAAGTATTATTATAATTGAATGACATTCATTGAGTACATGGCACACCTGAAACTTGAATTATCTCAAAATAATGTTTTCCCTTGTACACATCTCACCCTTTTCTGTGCTACGTCACATAAAATAGCTGTAAACATTATTAAGTGTTAAAGTATTAATGCTTTCCCATGCCATGTCACATAAAATAACTGTAACGTGATATGTATCCAATCTCTTTTCTTGAATTCAGTCAGATGATCAATTAAGACATTGCTACTGAAGTCAAAGTGTACTAAGTTTGAAGCCTTGCTTTCTGGTCAGAATCCAAAAAATATATACTGGAGAAGATCATAGCACTAATATTTTTTTTGCCCATAGGTAAAATTGTACTAAACTTTGTAAGTGTAGCTAAATAAGAAAGTGGTAAATCTGAACTAGCTTATTGGTGGCTGCTAGCTTTCTCAGACAATATAATCTACATCCTAAGTTTCTATAAAGATAATAAGATCTTTATAGAAATGTAGTTATAAGCATAAGAAAATATTGGGGGGGGGGGGGGCAGGCTTCCCTTGAAAATTATTGGAGAGGCCATTGTGCCCCCCCCCTCCCACTTCCTACTCTACTGATAAATAATAGTATACTTCCCATCCGTCACCCAATCTTCAGGCTTGGGTGAACTGCAAACTAAAGTGTTAATTGGATAGGCCTTAAAAATGAAGATATTAAGTATGGGTTGCCAATTTTACTTTTTAACTCTATTATACTATTGTATTGGCATTAATTTCAGGCTTTGAAGGCTCTTGATCAACTTCATGATGTTAATATGACCACCAGGACAGAAAGATTTATTTTATCTTACGTAGAACAAGAGAAGATGCAGGAGAAAGGAACCAAATCTCCAGTAAGTTACATATTTCAGAGTCTCATGTAAAATTCTGTTTAATGTGTGACTTTTGTTTAGTATAACACTGCAGTATCAGATAGAAGAAGAACAATTTTGGTCCACTCAGTCATGCTGGCATTTTCTAAAGTTAAATGGAAGTTTGCCAGATTTCGATTCTATGCTCACTTCACGATTTATTCAGTATTTCTCCTCCTCTGGTCTTTGCTAATCTTGTATCCTACAGTTCAAGAACAACACATTTATAATATCCCTCAAGATATATGGAGAATAATATTACAAGTAAGCTGTGGCAATTCAATTTACAGTACCAGTAATTCAGGAAGTTCATTAGCAATAATCTCTTTTAACTTACATTTCAGGTTGTGCTACTCATTCTGTTTGTGCTACTAGCTGTGGAAGAAGTCATTACATTAGTAATCACTTCAATAAGACATGTTGTAAGTACTGAATATTATAGGTATGCCATTGGGTAGGATTGTGGTGTTCATAAAGGGTTCCATTAATCTTGAAAGAAGAATGCAACAAAACATTCACTGAATAAGCAAGACTGTCTGGGATAAAAAGTTTTAGAAGAAATTTAGCATGCTGTTGGTCTCAGTATGACTAGAGGAGAAAACAACAACAACTACCACATATGGTGCATTAGAACTGAATAAAGTGTGGATTGATAGCATGAAGTGGGATACACTTAAATCATGGAGCCAGCTACTGGGACCAAGTAAGGGAGTGCAGTTGTAAGGGATAACAAAAGAGTAGGATGGAGTGAATAGGATATTCTGATCATAGAAAAGGCTACTAAATAGTAATAGCAATGTTGTATAGTACACCACAGACATTATATAAAACTATATACATGTCTTCACTCTCTGAATTACTTTGACCTTCTGTTCCTTCAAAGGATGATTTCTTTTCTTCTGTAAGCTCACTATATTCAGATGATGATGATACTGATTAAGTTGGAAACTAAAATTTTGATAGGGTGATGGGAAATGAAAAGTATCATTAAAGGAACTGCTAGAGGGAGTAGTGTAAGTGTGAGGAGAAAGACTGGAATTGTTAGGGAAATATTCTATTGTTCTTTTGCTAAGCTTGCAATTACACTTCTCCAGGTATAGGTTGTAGCATTGCTAACCTAGATGACTGATTACAATAACAGTAAAGCAATATCTAAGTGTGCACAAAGCAATAGCTAATATTGTACTGCAATGCATACTGACCATATTGTTATGATGATAGGTTGTTGTGGTCACCATAGTGACTTTGTGGTTTGTTGTTAGGCAACCAAATATGACCACAAATGTTAAACAATACATGTACTTTCACCTGATATAATTAGGGTTGTTAGGTGTTTTTTTTTTTAACTCTTGACTTATACTAATTTTAACATTAATCTAGAAACATGGTAATCACTGAATTTTTATCTGCCAGTGAGGGGGTTAAGAAACTCAAGTTTCTAAATTGTAACAGATGGATGATGCTGACTCTCCGTTCATTTAGTCCAGCAGATAAGAAAAATTATTGTGACAGAGTGGACCAAAGCATGAAACTTGGTATGCAGGTTCGGTTTGGCATATATAACAGTATCAGAAGGGGTGCCAAAAAAAATTGTTTAATTAAACAAATTTTTTAAAGTGTGAAATTTTGATTAACAGTTAATTATGTAAAAGAGCTCAATATAAATTGTTTATTATAATGTATTGTGGTTTAATACTTTAATGTTAATGATTAGGAGTCACCTGATATTATAGACAGCTCTCACAAGATGTCAAATGCTTATACAATCCGAACTGAACTTTACAAGTTGGGTTGGCCAATATATATAAAACCAACCAGGAATTGTGTGTGATGAGAGCATACAAGGGTGGTGCATTTGAGTACATGGGAAGTTGCAATGGGAGTGAATAGGGTGAAATGTGAGATGCATGAATAGTGAATGGCAAGGTAGGCTAATTATAGTTAATAATCTAATATGTTACTGAAGGTGTTCCTGTAGTGAGTATGTGGGGAAGGGTATTTCACCACAAGTTGTACTTGGGAGGTGTGAAGGTGTAGTCATAATTTAATTAGTGGCCCCTCCAGAATGACTGCCACTAATTCAATTATGACTACACCTTCACACCTCCCAAGTATGACTGCCACTAATTCAATTATTACTACACCTTCACACCTCCCAAGTATGACTGCCACTAATTCAATTATTACTACACCTTCACACCTCCCAAGTATGACTGCCACTAATTCAATTATTACTACACCTTCACACCTCCCAAGTATGACTGCCACTAATTCAATTATGACTACGCCGTCACACCTCCCAAGTACAACTCACATGTAATAGAAATTGTCCAACACCAACTAATAACTGTAATCCTTTAGTGCAGGAGTGTGATGTCAAATTTGAATATATTGCACTGCCAGACCTAAAGGTAATGGTCTGTATCTACTAATTATTTTCTGAATATTTGAGGCTATTTGATAAGTTTTTGTTAAGAATTATATATCCTCCATCTAGCTAATGAGTTAGTACCTCTATAGCAACAAGAGTCACATGTTTGAAAGTTTTCTAAGACTAATGTTTATAGTTATAATAATAGCAAATTTTCTTGTGCTAACAGCCAATATTGTTAATACAACTTAACCCGACGTTTTGACATCTTGCCGAAGTCCTCTTCAGGGGTCAATATGTCAAAACATTGGGTTAATAAATTAACAATATTGGCTGTTAGAACGAGAAAATTTGCTATTATTATAATTATTTCAGCTGAAAATGACTGAATCAATATTTATATTTACATTGTCTAATGCTACCATTTTATCATTAATACGTATGGACTATAAAACTGACCATTAATTCTTAATCATATTCACATTTCAACCAGTGAAATAAGAATCCTCTAGGAGGGACTGGTTTGATAGGTTCTTAAACTAACATTTTATTAGATCACTGTATTTTCTTTACATATGTTCATATATATGTCTTAGTGTCTTGTGATGTTGCATATTATATAGAAAGCAAAGCATTGGCAATTATGTATATATTACATAGCTTTTACTTACATCTATTAACTTTATAATTTGCAGCAACGTCAAATTGGAAAGCCTGGCACTAAAGAGACAACACTTACTAGTTTGGAGAATAAACTCACCAAGGATATTACATTGCTGCATGAAGAGCTTTCTAATATCAGAGAAATACTTGACATATCTGCAAGAGATATAGCAGAGACGAGGCAATTACAGATATCTTCAATGCATGTGCCGCACCCACTAGGTCGAACATCATCGACTCTACGTCGAAGTATGAGAACACCAACTCCATCAGAAAAGGAATGGCAAAGAAAGATTAATGCAACTCAAGAAACAATGTAGCTAAAGACTTTTTAACTGATATTTTATGCTATTAGTAAAAATCATTAATTTTTACAACACTTATGTATTTGCCAACTAGTTAGCTATACCAAACATTGTCATTAGATAAGCTGTATTTTATAGCTTGATAATATAGTCTTTCATCAAAAACACTTACTCAGTCTTTCTTTTGAGGCTTTAAATTATAAAGTTAGCTATATTCCCTAGGCTACAACTAAACCAAGATGTGCTTCAGAGACCATCACTAAGTATTCACATAGTTGTTTTATTTTGATATGTTCAAGTTTGTTTAACTGATCACAACATGCTGAAAATCTATTCTAGCTAATGACCAAGAAAATTTCAGTTTAATTAATTGCCTACTCTCGAGAATAATCACTATAGTCTATCAAATTAAGCATGTCAAAGTATACTTAAGCTCTTTCACAATCTAACCTTTTAATTTAAAGTGAGACTAATGTTAGACTTTGTTGTTTTTCCCAATCAGTCAATAGGTAGTTCATACTATTCAAGTCAGCAAATGAGTAGCTAGATATCCCAAGATACCAGTTTTATAAAAAGACTTCTTTATTATTGCTGTAGTTCTTCTGTTTTACAGTTCAATGTTGATAATTATAAGTAAAGCAGATGTGGAGTATATTTGTGTTTCAAGATGCCTGCTTTACTTTAACACTTTATGGTCTTAGCAATCAAGCGGTGTAAGTATCTTGCAATGCTGTGGAATGAGAACTAACAAAAATGATTGAAAAAATGTTAAATGAAATATGAAGTGAAACATTACTTTCATTGCAAAGTTGTTTTGGTAGATTAAATAATTCAATCAACCAAAACAACATTGCAATGAAAGTAATCTGTTTCACTTCATATTTCATTTAACATTTTTTTTCAATTATTTTTGTTAGTTTTCATTCCATACGTTATGTTGTCAAGGCTTCCCCAAAGTTTTTTTTGAAGAAGTACACCGGTAGTTGAGATGCCATGCTCTCGAAAGCTTACGCACACCCAAATTGAAACTAGCCCCGTTTTTTGTTTACAATTTTTGATGCTCAGTTCGAGTAAAACCACGTGAGCTGTACGTTTTCAAACTGAACGGACATCAGGGGATTGGAGCAACAGCCGATTACCTTAATTATTCTGCAAGTCCCTCTCTTATGTTTTGGAATAACGAGTGGTGAGAGAATTGGAATAGAATGGTACTAGCATTAATTGTACTTATCCTACCTTCAGTTGCAATTGCTTGTAAGTAAAATTAGCCATTGACAAGGTGTCATTGGATAATTAGTGATCTTGCTGTATCTGCTGCTGATGTTGATTATATATCTAGTAAATATAGAAGACTGCAATGTGGCTTCCAATAGTGATGCAGTAGGAATACCTTATGATGCTGATGGCAGTAGAACAAGGCAGTCTTCAGTTTATAGCTGCATATCAAGCAGAGTCAATGACAACTATTATGTTCACATCATCAGTATCTACAGAGCTAGTTGGTTCAACCCAAGGAGTTTTGTTGATGACCCAACTTATACATCTAATGTGTGTATACAAGGGAATGGTTCACTCATAGATAAGCCTCTAATTATTGTATTGGCAAACTACAAATCAACTCAGTGGATTCTCCACATTCCACAAGGAATAGTCGTGAGCAAAGTCATACTGGTGAATCTCTTACAAAATTAGCGTTATATAAACATTATATTTATTGGAAAGTATTATAGTTAATATTCCTTTATTTGCAGTGTTCCTTTCATGGCAGTTCAGTCCTATTCCCAAAGGGTCAGACACCTCAAGTAGAGTGGGGTCCACGTCACTATTATGCCTATAATTCTAATAATAATCGCTTAAATAATTACCAATTTATCTCTGACATGTTTGGTCCTATTTCATCCTTTACTGGAACACGTTCATCTAATACATGGATCTTGAACATAGACAGAAGGTTGTCTCCTAGTAGTATTGAATACAACCTATGCATGATTGTCACAGGTATGTAACGATATAAAGTTTGCTTATGCAAGTGGGAAATTACTAATTAGTCTAAAACTCATGCAGTTTGCTTTACAGAAATGTAATACTAATGCCAACATTAATGTATTTTTATTTTGTTTTATTTTTATGTTGATTTTTATATACAATAACAGGAAGGATCCAGAATTTTTAAAGGAGGGTCTCTTTTAAGAAGGGGTGAAATATAGCTACTTTTTTTAAAATGTTTCTACAAGATTATATTCATTCATACAAAAATTAGCGGCTAAATGGCTAAAGAAATTTTTTTAGTGGGAAAAGAAACGGCGAAGAAAACAACGACGAAGAAAACGACGGAGAAAACGATGACGAAGGCCAGGAAAAACAACGAAGAAAACAAGGACGAAGAAAACGTTGACGAGGAAAACAACGACCAGGAAAAAAAAACGAAGGAAACAATGACGAAGAAAGCGTTGATGAGGAAAAACAACGACCAGGAAAAACAACGACCAGGAAAAACAACGACGGAGAAAACAACGAAGAGGAAAAACAATGACGAGGAAAAACCACGACGAAAAAGAACGACGAGGAAAAACAGGACGAAAAAAAAACTACGAGAGGAATAACTACGACAAAGAAAACAAAGGGGATGGAAAAAATTAACGAGTAGGAAGAACAATTACGAAATTGCACTTATACTTTTCTCCAAGTGAATGTACGAAATACGTAGCTAATACAATAAGGTGAATTATGAAAAAAAGGGGGGCAGCTCAAACGATACCAGTGGAGCTCCGCCCCCGCCCCCTCCCTAAATCCGCCCCTACTTAATAATTACCTGAAATTGATGTTCCAGCTCCTTTTCGTGTAGCCAAAAGTAAAAAAAAAAAAAAGAAGCAACAACTGAAAACAGCCATAAAAAATCTAGCTGACAGGCTTTATTACTATAATCTTCTTGGTTAATCACTAAATTGCAGCTTGTCTGTATTACCTTGAATAAGCTAAGGGATTGTAAAGTATATAAAGAATCAACACTTGACCAAAAAATATGTAAAGGTGAATGATGCTTTAAAAGAGTGAGGTAGCATTTAGATATATCCCCAGATTATTTTTGACATAAACTTTGCCTTCTATAATCAATTAGTATGTTGAGCTAGAGAGCAATGGAAGACAGCAAATAGCTATTAATGGTTTTAGAACGAATATTCTTCTTATTCTTGTGATTACTTTATTGCCATAAAGCTATAATAATGTAGACAGAAAAAAACATTTGAAATTGCCAATTAGTCAACTCTTACTTTAGAGAAAACAATGTATTAGTAGATACTACAATGTTCCCAAAACATATCAGAAATTAAAAAAAAAAGTTGAGCTCAGTTTACTAATTATCGACTCTACACTATAACAATGAATCAGCTGGTATAAATGTAAAAAATTCCTAATGATTAGCAGTGCCGAAAGCACTTTATTATCCCTTTTCTCAAAACTAACTAGTTAAAATCACTAATGAAAATATATATGATCAATCACTGTACTAAAAATGATCCTCACTACAGCTAAAGTATTTGGCATATTCAGAAATGATTATGGTGGACAAAATGACAGCAAGCATTAATTGTCTGTTGCACTTGTGCAAATCTAAACTTTGTGCATATTCTAAAATTGGATACAATTTAGATTCATACAAATACTGCTTCTCCAATTTATAATGCAAAGTTGCTTTACAGTCAAAAGCATTTAATTTTATTCATTAAGTTAATATGCAATATTTATTGTTTTAGTTAATGTTGATGGCTGCAGCATAGTGTCCAACAGTCCTAACACATCAGGGAAGCTCTCTAGAAGGAGCCGTCGATACTCCACTTACAGTTGCTTGTCAAATGAAAGCAACAACAACTATAACATTCACGTAATTAGTGTACACCAAGCTTCAGATGATTATTATTCTGATTATAATTCCACGGTAACTCTGAATGTAAATGGACCCCTGTCTGATAACCCACTCATCTTAGCATTTGTGAACTATGAACCAGTCCAGTGGATCCTACACATACCAGAAGGAGTGGTTGTTAGCAAAGTGATACTGGTAAGTCCTCCCTGGCCCACTGGCAGCTGAAGTGAGAGGAACCTCTCAGGGACTTGAGAGGAACCTCTCAGAAACTCCTCCCTCCTGCAGACCTTCTGGCTGATGCCAGTGTGGCTTTGGTCAAACATGCCAACTGGTCACACATAATAACCATTTATCAAGATACTAATACCGAAATGATTTACATGTTTAAAAAACTTCAGTCTGAACTAGCTTGACATTTAAAAAAAAAGCAGATAATAACTTCAAAGTTCAATAGAAATATATTCATTTATTTACTCAACTTTTCTAGGTACTATTAGCATTTTGTCTCAATCATTCAAACATTTGCAAGTCTTTCTGTATACCGCTAGTTAGATTACCACAATTTAGCTATTCTTGCTAATTTCATAGTTGGTTTGCAATTCTTGGCATTAAACTGCACATAAGAATTTGATGAGTAGCTAGTATCAGAAATTTGAAGGTACTAGTCAGGACATTGACTGGTGTATAGCGGAACTTGGGACAAGAAGTATGATAATTGATACTGAAACCAGTAGAGTTGGGACATATGTAAATACCAATAGCCATCAAGTGCTAACCACAACACAAATCATAATCCTGTTGCAGATATTATGCATGTGCTCATTTTGCACTTAATTAATCACATTAACGGCTCACTTAGTTTATTCTTTATTCTTGAGTATTTACAGTACACTATCAATAAGGTGTATAGGATTATTTATTCATAAAATCATATGACTACAGTTCTAAGTAGCTAGGTCACATTAGCATTATAACAAATATGCACAACACATGTCAAGCAAAATGCTAGCAACACAATATTCTGACTTCATTGTAAATCACATAAAGAGACAATATCAAAGGAAAGCAGTATATTTACAGCGATTGTATATAATGAATTTTAATAGTTATAAAACTTTTAAAACAATGTTTCAAATATTTGCAATGACCGCCATTAGTGTGTACATGATATTTCAATGAATCAAAATAATGTCTCAAAAAACTTCTTGCTATCATTGAGCTATTGCTAACATAATGAAGCACCAAAGGTGTGAACCTTTAGTGTTAATACAAATTAGATAGCTAGCTATCACAAAGACTCAAAGAATAACTTGGTGTAGTATCAATATGTCAAGGTTTAGCTCATACAAATGTATATGTAGCTTGCTCAAATTGATACAAGCTCATGCAATGAAACGCGGTAGATGTAAATGCCCCATCTTCATAAGAAAAGACAAACATGCAAAAGACACTAGCATACCAGGTAGATTCAATGGGGAACTCCAACCCCAGGACTCCTGTAAACCACCACCTAGAATATGAAGCAAAACTACCACAGGCAGCAAGTTAATTGCTCACGTGACTACAGCATGACAATAGGAGGCGTTACCAAAAATAACTTGCATTATATGGAAAAACAACAAAAATTCTGGCACATTAAAAGAACTTAAATTGTTTAGTGCAACATTTTGATGCTTTGTTTTAATCTTCAGGAGACTGCCCACCTCAAAATCCACTATTTATTGTGTGACTGACAGACTGACTGACTGAATTTTTTTTCTTTTTCATGACTTTTGACTAACTTAATTTTCTTGACAAAGAAATTGTGTAACCATTCTAATTTAGAATTATACTACTACATGCAAATCTTCTTTAATTCAATCTTCATAAGTGCCTACAGTTCTATCCAACCGTTGTTAGTGGGTGTTGTGTAACAACTCTTTTGTGGTTGTAATGAATAATGGCAGTAAAAAGAAAGATACTTGTCAGCATGTCTTCCTGTACACTTTAGTTCACAAACTATCTAAGATACAAATCAATGGAACTAATGTAAAATATTTCAAGTCACAGAGGAATATTCAAATGATTATGAATTAGTAATTCAAAAGTTCAAACTAGCAAAAAGGAGCATAATGTTGCCACCTTGATATGTTTATATACGGTAGTAACATAGGTAATTTTTTATATTTTGCAGTACTCATATCATTTCAGTACTGTTTTGTTCTCTGGAGCTGAGGCCCTTCAAGTGGAGCGAGGTCCGAGGCTATATGGATATGGAGCTGACAGTAATAGTACCAGGAGGCTGCTGAGATACATTTCTAACACATATGGCCCTGTGGCTTCTTTCACTGGAACACCTGAAGCAAGAGATTGGATACTGACAATCAATGCAACACACTTTAATGAAAGTGCAGGACCAGCTACTCTTCCAGTATCACCTGTTGTATCTACCAATAGTAGGTTTTACAAGTTGTACAATAAATAAAGCATTATTTATATTTTTATAGAGCACGCTGTGGCACCTGACATACTAACTTTTAAAAAAATAGAATTGCAGTAGCATAAGTTAGTTTTTGTTGGCTTCCCTCTACTGCTCTCCTTCTTCCTTAGCCATCCCAGTTTTTCTTATTCCTCTTTTCAACTCATGGATTCCCTTCTCCTCTTCTGTCTACCTCTCCTGCTCCTCAGTATCTCTGCCCTTTCTGTACATTTTCTTTCACTTTTTTTTTCATTGAAGTAGTTACATCAGTCCGCTTCTCTCACCTGCTTCTATTTTATTGACCCTTGCATTTTTCTGCTTCTCTGTCTTTCTTATACCCATTTTGGTTAGCCATTGTAGATGAACACTCTTTCATAACTAGAGTTCAGTTTTTATAGAATATATTAGGTTAATTGTTAGGTCCCAATGGTTTAAATGGTTTGTGTGCAGTCCGTAGTTGACGGTCGCAGGTTTGACACTGAGATAGAAGCCTTTTTTTCTGCCATTTTTTCCCTTTTGTCAAATGTGATTATTCAGTACAGGTAATGATGGTGATGTTGCTTTACCTACTCTGATCAGCTTATGAATTATTCATTGTTATTATTACTACCACATTATTGTGTTTTTGTAGTCGTTACTCCATCAGGTCACAATATCACTACTGCTGACTGCATTCCAATTGGCAAGTTGTTAATGAGTACTATTTTCATAGTATGAGTGCATGTACTATAGAGAAGAGAAAGAGAGTAAAAGTATGCAGCAGTAGGACAGAGATTGAAGGTTAAAACATCATGTGAAGATGTTAGTGTATCCTTTTTTTTCTTTCTTTTTTTCTTTTTTGGGTGTTGTTATTGTTTTTAGCTGGTTTAGTTGTTGTTTTTTGTTCTTTTTCTATGGTTGTCACCATCTACTGCTGCTTTCTACTCAGAAGTTGGTACTTCTATTTGGATATTGGTTTTGTTTTGTTTTTCAGTTAAACTGTTCTTGTTTTGTTTTAAGTATAGCTCACAAAGTTACTACTACCATAATAAAGTGGCAGTTTAATCTTGGGCAACAAACTGAGATAAAGTAGTATAATTAAACTATATCATGTATTTCTTTCAACAAGTCAGAGGCTGCTTAAATTCCTAATAATAATAATAATAATAATAATGATAATAATAATAATAATAAAACAATACTGTTACTATTTACCAACTCTATCAACTTATGAATTATTTATGAATAACATTGTCATCGTCTATCTGACACACAAGAGTTTTATTATATACATGATAATGATAATAATAATAATAGTAATAGTAATAATAATAATAATAATAATAATAACAGTATTGTTGTTATTATTACTATCATTATTATTAATATGTTGTTGTTGTCGTTACTCCACTAGGTCACAACATCACTACTGCTGACTATATTCCAATTGGCAAGTTATTAGTTACAGCTAATGAGAATAAATTTCTAGTAATGAGTTCATGTACTACATAGAAGAGATAGAGAGTTCAAATATAAAAATGTTAGTGTATATTTTTCTTTTTTCTTTTATTGCTTTATCCATGGTTTACCTCTACTGCTTTCCTTTATCCTTAGCCATCCCAGTTTTTCTTATTCCTCTTTTCAACTTAATGGATTCCCTTTGCTCCTGTCAATCTCTTCTGCTCCTCAGTATCTCTGTCCTTCTGTGTATTTTCTTTCACATTTTTCATTGAAGTAGTTACATCAGTCAGCTTTTGCTCACCTGCTTCTATTTTATTGAACCTTGCATTTTTCTGCTTCTCTGTCTTTCTTATACCCATTGTGATTAGCTACTGTAAATTTAACACTCTTTCATAACTCAGTTAAGTGACCAAGAGTTTAGTTTATTTTATAGGATACATTAGGTTAATTGTTAGCTCCCAATGGTTTAAAGGTTTGTGCGCAGTCTGCTGTTGACAGTTGCAGGTTTGAGCCTCAGATAGAAGCTTATTTGTCTGCCATTTTTCCCTTATGTCCAATGTGATTTTTCCAATTGAGGTAATGACAATGCTTTACCTACTCTGATCAGCTGATGAATTAGTCAATGTTAGTATTATTATTATGTTGGTATTGTAGTCGTTACTCCATCAGGTCACAACATCCCTACTGCTGACTATATTCCAATTGGCAAGTTGTTAATGAGATCAATTTGATAGTATGAGGGCATGTACTATAGAAAAGAGAAAGAGAGTAAAAGTATGTAGCAGTAGTATTGAAGGTTAAAACCTCATGTGAAGATGTTGTATTTTCTTCTTTTTTCTTTTTCTTTATTTTTTTGTTGTTGTTTTTAGCTAAGTTTTGTTGGTTTTATGCTTCTTTTTCTAACGGTTGTCATCATCTACTGCTGCATTCTACTCACAGTTTAGTATTTCTGTTTGGTAATAAAAACACATATTTGAAGTGACATCTGGTCTATTGTTGTTGCTCTTTTTTGTTTTGTTTTTTCCTCTTAAAAGTATATTTTGCTGTATAAGATATATTGTATATTATACATACACCTAGAAAGAGTTTTAATCACGAAAAGAGTATAATTATAAGGGACATGCACTTCAATATTCTTTCTTAATAGAAATTATAATTAATTGATTCTACCTATAATTTCAGTTAAATTGTTTTGTTTTAAGTATAGCTTTCAGCGGTGTAGGAAGATGTTTAATATGGGGAGGGGGGAGGGGGGGTGCATGAGCTTTTTGTGTTTAAAGGTGTTCATGTGACAAATGACCTTTTTAGATTGTGACCCAAAAATATGGGTGAGCCCCAGCCCCCGGAGCCCCTCCCCCATTTCCTATGCAACTGGCTGACAATGTTAGTTAGTCCTACCATTATTAAAGTTGCATTTTAAACTTTGGCAACAAACTGAGATAAGGTAGTGCATATTAACTAATGTTTTCCTTTTAACTAAGTCATGGAGACTGTTTTAATTCCGATCACTCAAGGAAATTAATATCTCAACACATAGCACTTTTTTGAAGTTAGATAGTGATAATGCTAAAGAAATATTTAGTTTGATTCTCATACGTTCCTACTTTATTCTTTTATGTAGCTATTTTGCAATTTTTTTGTCATACAGGTCAACAACAAAATGTTGTAATTACTTCTATGGCTGTGGCAATAGCTGTACTGGGCATTTGTTCTTGCTCACTAATTATTGTTGTATTTAGTTTAGTGTTCCATAGAAATAATGGTAAGTAATTTAATTAATGGTAGTCACTTTAATAGTGTAACTATTAGCAAATTATCCTGTTCTATCAGCTAAACTTAAAAATTTAACCCGACATTTCGACTGCCAAAATGCTCTTCAGGGGTCAAATGGACTCCGGCAAGCAGTTGCAATGTCAGGTTAAATTTTAATTACATAATATAGGCTGTTAAAATGAGAATATTTGCTATTATTATTATAATTTCAGCTGAAATAATAATAATAATAATAATAATAATAATAATAATAATAATAATAATAATAATAATAATAATAATAATAATAATAATAATAATAATAATAATAATAATAACAACAACAATAACAATAACAATAACATTACCAATAACAATAACAATAATAATAACAATAATAACAATAACAATGACAATGACAATAACAATAACAATAATAATAATAATAATATTAATAATAATAATAATAATAATAATAATAATAATAATAATAATAATAAAATCAATAATAATAATAACAATAATAATAGCAAAATTATATTCCCCTTAATCTAAAGATGAGACTTAACCAAAAATCATTCTATTTATTAAATGAGGTCAACTTAAACTGTGGAAAGATTTAGTAGTTCAGCAATTATTCATATTTATTACAAAAACTTGAACAGGCGAAAAAAACTTTAATTTCTAAATATTCACTACCAACTTGGTAATAAGTGTCTATTTTGTGTGTGTGTTAATGTGGCTATTAAATGTGGTTATTAAGTGGGTGTAGTTTTTGTATACATTTAAAAATTAATTCAAAGTAACCCCCCTTGAGCAGGTCTGGCTACAGACCTGTTTATGGCTGTAAAGAAGAGTAATACAAAATTGGTAGCTCATCTTCCCTAGCAAGAAGCTTGGATAGGCACATATATGATTCAGGAAAAGAATATTGTATTTTGACAGACAATCAATTGGAAGGGTGTCAACGGACATTAGAAATGAAGAGGTAGGGAAGGCCAGGAAAAGGTGTTGCTCTGGAAAGTCCAAAGTATAATTTAAAAAAGTATTACACTACAGTACAATATGGGGGTTTCATTTCACTCTCACACTTGCATTTTAAATGGCCTTCAGCTCGTGAAAAAACTCGCATGTGCTCATGAATATCTCACCGTATTGTAAGCCGACTCTTAGAATAAATATTATATACATAACTGAAGTTGCATTTAATTAATATGATTTTTACTTTTCTAAAGGTGCAAAAGCAAAGGCTACTGCAAAAGAAGTTGTTCAAGCTCCCATGTACGAAGAAATCGAGATCAAGATGGAAAATACTAAATTAAAAGATGATGACCGGTGCAATTCACCTTCAGCTGACATTAAGCCAAAGAAGAATATTGCCTATGAAACTGTATTATATCCCACAATAATGTAATGGTAATGGGTTTGCTACCACATCGAACAGAACTAAGAATGTAAACTCTCAGCACTAGTTAGTTTGTTCAATAATTTGTTAATAAAGTGACTACTGTTGAATAGAAACGTTAACTACATTTTTAGCTTATAACAATAATGGTGTTGCTTCATTAATAAATATAATATTCAACTTAACAATTTTTTTCTCAGCTTTCTTTAATTATTTGGATCTATTCTCTCTCTTTCACAGGCCCTTCTTAACTGATTAAAAACTGCCACTGACCTATGATAACCAGCCAGCAACCAAACACTCCAATTATGTATTTATGCTGTTAGGGTTATTTCTATGTTACATTCTCACACACCATTGGAATTTTTTTCATAGTTATCCGTGGATTTTTTTTTATCCATGAAAGAATGTTAGCTCTGTGGCAGAGCTCTTGTGTGTTAAGCAAACTGTCCTAGGTTCAGTTACCAGTGACAGCCAAATATTTTTAAAATTCTGTATTGTTTAAAAACATGCCCACAAAATAGAGAGAATCTATCTAAATTTTAAATTATCTAGCTAGCCAGCAATTATGCTAACTATGGTTTAGAGTGGACAACTTTAGTCTAACAAAGTGAGGAAATTACTGATGTGGCTTTTCAGCATCCAATAAAGTCCATGTGTGATAACCACAGGAGCTGGACTCTCTGCCAAAAATGTTACATGACACTTAGGACACACTTCATTTGATAGCATGGCATATTTACAGTTGATGAAAGAATCCCACCTCTAGCTGCAGAAACCTCCTACATGAATACATCAGTAGAAATAATCAGTTAGAACCGGGAGTAGTAAAACTTGCATGTTCACATGAGCACTCGTAATTCTGAATGGCAAGTAAACAAGTGAATGGGTGTGGCCATATAGCACTCATCGTAATGCCTGCCATTTGTCTCGTTTTCTGAAATAGTAAGCCAAAATTTAAAAAAAAAGGGAATTTGAAGGGACTTTTTTCTCAAGGAATTAAAATCCTCCATCTTTGAAGTCACTGTTGACGGAGTGAATTAATAAATGACAAAGAGACTACTTATAACCCTCATATGCATGCATGCTGAAGGTTAATGACAAAATTTGTATGTTATAGATTATGTATTGCAAAATGAATTGTAACTACCGTAAAAACTAGAGCACTATGAGTGCAAGCCCTAAGCATTAGTTAACAAGTGCAAAAATTTGCAAAAGAAATCACACTGTTGTTGAATAACCAAGTTCTTAAATTTTCAGCTGTTTTAGTTTTGTTCTATTCATGAACACAAATTTTAACTTGTCCAGCTGGGGCATTTTTATTTGGCCTGCTTTCATCTCAGGGATTATTCAGGCATTTCAAGGGCTTTTTTATGGGGCATAAACGTTTAGAACCAACACTTACACACCTGGGACTGATCCAAACTTTCTAAAGCTATTTTACAAGCATGATACTTAGCAATATGGTTTTTACAATTTTCTAAAGACGTCATGGCATTCTCTGGCTTTATTATTATTATTATTATTATAACTTTACAACCACTATATAACAAAGAGAATTAAAAGAGATGAAATGTGATATGATGGGTGGATGAAGGAAAAATTCTATATACAAGAGAGCAGCCTAGTTAGCTAAAAGAAGAGAAAAGAAAGGAAAAAACGACCAAATCAGATACAACATAAATGGAAATAGATGAAGTGAATACAAGTGCCATGGTACAGCAGGTACAAGCAACTTCGTTTTTTCCTGGAGGAATACAATTATAGATGAAACAAGTTAAGTGCCATGGTATGGCAGGTACTTGCTAGTTATCGATAATTAGTGAACTGTTATCTTCATTCTTTGCAAATCAAAGAATATAACAAGATGCTTATATTTGTATTGAATTCGGAAACATAAAATTTAACATAGTAATGTGGTTTAGCACAAATGGCGAGCAAGATATTGTGCCCAAGTAATTCAAACCACAGGGTAGCTAAACATTAAAATTTTACCTTAAATCTGATGAAAGCTGATTATTGCCATTACAAATCTGTATGCAAAATACAAAAAGGCTACAATTATTTAGTTTGCTTGAAGTTAATGTTCTAGCTCCTATTCACCAAGTTTAGAAGACATTACGTAGCGATTGAACAGTTAATGGAATTACTATCTTGCTTCAATTTTCTATAGTTGTAGCTTCAGCAGCATATATTTTCAAGAATAAGCCATTTTGATTATCCAAATAATCAGTACAGTTCCTGACAAAAAACACTCAAACTACATTTAAAAAATGAAGCACCAAAGGTGTGAACCCTCAGCACTATTTAACACTACCTAGCTATTACAATAATATAATCTTCCAAAAGAACAAGTAATCTGTTAGCTTTTTTTAATGAGGCATCAAACTAGCTCGACCAATGAAAAATGTTACATGGAAACGCTGTGTTCATAAGAGAAAATGCTAAACTAGCCAGAAACACTCCCTGATATGCATTTCAACGCGAAACTTCACTTCTTTCAACTCCGTTCAAACTACACCACTGGCTGCAAGAAATTATTTGCTCACGTGATTATGGCGTGACGCTAGGGGCGTTGCCCATAAAAGCTGGTACCTCCCGCGGAGCTGCTGAAGCTTCGCGTTTTCTCAACATTAGTCCAAAATTCAAAAAAGTAGCACAATAAAAGGTCTAAAGTCCTGAGTATGTTCATACCTATATTAACTGTTAATAGTCAGCATGACAGACAGACAGACAGACCGACAGACAGACAGACAGGATGACTACTATAACCCTCTCGCGCATGCGCACTGAGAGTTAATGATCGAGCTTTATAATTACATTAGGTGCAAGGTTTTCAATGCCATAGTAACTACTTGCCACAATAATTTGACTTGAAAAAAGGCATTTCTAAAGATAAGCAAGACTTGCTTACTGGAAAAAAAAATACAGAAAGGAATCTTAAAAAGTTGTGTAAGGGCAGCTGATAAATTCAATTGATAACCCCCAATACTGTTTCGCTCAGTCACCATCAAATATTTGTGTAGAGAGTTGGGTCTCTGTGATCTAACAGGAGGAAAGAAAGTTTGTAGCCTGGCATACCAGGCAGGAGTGGCCTAGCCAAACTAGAATTGTTTATTCTGCTAATTTATCACTTCAAAATTAAAATTATTAATCAAATTCTTTATTGTTTAAAAAGCCTGTGAAAAAGAGAGAATACATTTAATGATGAATTAAAAAAAAAAAAGGCTGAGAAAGGAAATGTGAAGAAATAAATTAGTAGGGTAAAAAAATCCACAGATGAAAGGAATCTTAGAACAAAAGAAACTTCCATTGGTCTGTTGAGAGTGAGACTGTAGCATAGCAGTACCCTTATCAGTATAAACACAGGATTGGAGTGTTTGTATGAGCTCAAAAACATCTGAAAAAGGAAGTTCATTCTGTTGATGAGGCTCAAACAGGAATGATCAACAAAATACTGGCTGGTTTTCGTAGCTCAGTGGCAAAGCACTAGCGCATTAAGCAAGCAGTCCTGGGTTCGATTAGTATCATGGTCAAGGAGTTGCTCTCTGTAGGCACTCATTCCCAGGTTTTTCACGGGTTCCCATTACTCAAACAGAGTGAAGCAGTTACCCCACATTGAAGCATCTGTTTCATTCCTCTTTTTTGTAGTTGTCTTAAAGCACCAGACTCCGATCGCCTGAGTCCTGGTTTGCCTGCTCCACAGCTGGAACACCCACAGAAAGTCTGAAAACACACAAAATCACCAGCTTGTATTCTGAGAAAGGGCATCAAGCCTTTCACCATGTGCACTATATCTGACTTCCAAGGTTTCTATGTCCTCCAAACTAGCAAGAAGTTCCACCTTGCTCGTCCTTCCCACTCCTTCCTGATCATTCTCCTGTGACTCTTTGCATCTTATTCCTAACTGCAGGATTTCTTCTGGCAATGGCAAACCCTACACCACTGCAGCTGTTCTCACGCTACCAAGACTTAGCTAACCTAACATTTTTATGCTGAAACACTATACATAAAAATCACATTATACTCTGGGGCTATACTGTTTACAGCTATGATTATGGCTACTCCATTCCACTTGCATCTAAACCTAAGCCTTACCCTTCTATGTTGCCTATTGACCTCCTCGATCTTGCCCAGG